>ERZ1036424.39-NODE-39-length-99283-cov-13.886020_pt1 | contig 99283 bp, 81 predicted proteins | sample MGYA00514221_ERZ1036424 | MGnify/ENA primary metagenome ERZ1036424 (study PRJEB33795, sample SAMN09464939) | human gut metagenome | host: Homo sapiens | place: USA: Stanford, California | collected 2016-11 | study: EMG produced TPA metagenomics assembly of the... | reverse complement strand
GCAACGGCCTTCTAAGCCGTGGGTCAGGGGTTCGAATCCCTTAAGGTACACCATACTGGGATATCGCCAAGCGGTAAGGCAACGGACTTTGACTCCGTCATTCGCAGGTTCGAATCCTGCTATCCCAGCCAGTTTTTAACTTGGTTTAAAAACTTGACAACATATTAACAGTATGTTAATATATAAACATACTAAGCGGGTGTAGTTCAATGGTAGAACACCAGCCTTCCAAGCTGGATACCCGGGTTCGATTCCCGGTACCCGCTCCATTTTTTTAAGATATACTGTAAAATTATTTAAAAAAATATAATATGCACCATTAGCTCAGTTGGTAGAGCACCTGACTCTTAATCAGGGAGTCCAGGGTTCGAATCCCTGATGGTGCACCAAGCATCGTTTTATAAGCGATGCTTTTTTTATTTTATATAAAAATATCGATACATTTGATATAAGAAATTTTAATTAATATAATACTAGGTAATAAGAATTTTATTTAAGAGCAGATTTTTGAAGGGAGATAGAAATGAAACCTATGAATAAAATCGCTGCTATTCATGATATTTCATGCTATGGGAGAGCAGCATTAGCAACAATAATCCCTATATTATCTTCAATGGGAAATCAAGTATGTCCACTTCCAACAGCAGTATTGTCAACACATACAGATGGATTTGGAAAACCTGCAATTAGAGATTTAAGTGATTTCATATATGAAACTAAAGAACATTGGAAAAGACTTAACTTAAATTTTCAATGCATATATAGTGGATATTTAGCTGATCCTAATCAAGTTAAATTTGTTGAAAGATTTATAGAAGATTTTAAGGAAGATGATACTCTAATAGTTATAGATCCTGTTATGGCTGATAATGGTAAGCTTTATGATGGTATGAGTGAAAAAATGATTGAAGAAATGAGAACTTTAATAAAAAGTGCAGATATAATCACTCCAAATATTACAGAAGCTTCTTTTCTTTTAGGGAAAGAATATAAAGAATCTCTAAATGAAGATGAAATAAAAGAATATTTAGTAGGTCTAGGGAATTTAGGACCTAAAATAAGTATAATAACAAGTGTAGCAAGTTCAAGAGGAAATGAATATATTGATACTGTACTCTATGATAGAGAAGAAAAAATGTTTTATACCTATTCTCATAAAAGAATAAATGCTTTTTATTGTGGAACAGGTGATGCTTTTGCCTCATTGCTAATAGGATGGATATTAAGAGGTGAAAGTACTGAAAAAGCATTGGAGAAGTCATGCAATTTTATTGCAGAGGCTATAGAATATAGCGAAAAATTTGATTATCCTCCAAATGAAGGAATATTACTTGAAAGTTTGTTATATAAATTAATAAGTAAATAAATTATTAAAGTCATAAAAATAAATTGACAAAGTAATTTTAGCATGATAATATTTAAAAAAACAAAATTTAATAAATCTTATCAAGAGAGGTGGAGGGACTGGCCCTGTGAAACCCAGCAACCGGTAATTCTTTGCGGTTAAAATAATGCTGATTTTAAAATGAAAAAAATCAGTAGTAATTTCCTATGCAAAGATTTATAGCGGTGCTAAATCCTGCGGTAGAAACTGAGAGATAAGAAAGAGAGTCTGTAAGAATAATAACTTCTATCCTAGGATAGAAGTTTTTTTATTTTGTAGGATAAATGATAGATTTATTAAATAGATTAGGAGGAGAGAAAATGAAAAAAGGAAAGTTTTCAGCATTATTACCATTAATAATTTTTGTATCGATTTACTTGGGAACTTCATTAGTAATGAAAGATTTCTACTCTGTATCTGTTTTAGTTCCAGGAATAATTGCAGTTCTAGTTGGGATATTCATGAATAGAAAAAGAGGCCTTGAAAAGAACATAGAGATATTTTGTAAGGGGGCTGGAAATAGCAATATAATTTTAATGTGTTTAATCTTTATATTAGCTGGTGCCTTTGCAGAGGTTGCTAAAAATATGGGAGCTGTAGAATCTACAGTGAATTTAGGATTAACAATATTACCTAAAAATATATTAGTAGCAGGAATATTTATAATATCATCATTTATAGCTATATCCTTAGGAACATCAATGGGAACAATAGCTGCTATAGTTCCAATAGCAATGGGGATTGCAGATAAGACTAATATAGCCTTACCACTTATAGTTGGGGCAGTAGTAGGTGGAGCTATGTTTGGGGACAATCTATCAATGATTTCTGATACAACAATAGCAGCAACAAAAACTCAAGGGTGTGAAATGAAAGATAAGTTTAAAGTAAATTTTAAGGTTATATTACCAGCTGCTATCTTAGTAATTGTAATATATACATTCTTAGGAAGTGGGGCTAATACATCAGTAGGTCAATATGATTATAATTTTATTAAGATTATTCCTTACTTAGGTATTTTAATAGCTGCATTAATGGGGGCTAATGTAATTGCTATATTATCAGGTGGAATAGTATTAGCTGGAGCAATTGGATTCTTCACAGGATCTTTAGATTTAAAGACTTTCTTTACTTCAATATCAACTGGTATAAGTGGAATGAGTGAACTTATATTAATTTCAATAATAATTGGGGGAATTGTTGAAATAATAAAAGAAAATGGCGGTATAGATTATGTATTAAACTTAGTTACTAAGAGAATCAATGGCAAAAAAGGGGCTGAATTTGGTATTGGATTATTAGTAAGTTTAGTTGATGCATGTACTGCAAATAATACTATTGCTATAGTTACAGTTGGACCTTTAGCAAAGGATATTTCAGATGAATATAACTTAGATTCAAAAAGAATTGCAGGAATATTAGACATGTTCTCTTGTGCGGTTCAGGGAATAATCCCATATGGAGCACAATTAATGTCAGCAGCAGCTTTAACTGGATTAAGTTCATTTGAAATAATGAAATTTTTATTCTATCCATATTTAATGGGTATAAGTGCAATAGCATTCATAGCATTTTTCCAAAAGAAAGAAAGTACTGAAAAAACTAGCGAGTTAAATGCTGTAGCAGTTGAATAAAATATTAAAAAGCAATAAGCATTAATAAGGGGATTTATATAAAAAGGGTTTAATCAACTTTGGTATAAAATAAAAAAGGGCGTGTATCAAAATAATTTATTAATAAAATTTACAAACAGTATAAAGCTCATCTAGTAATTCTCGGAATATATTTATAAGTTTTATTATTATATTTTGATACAGCCTCTTTTTACTTTATTAAAAGACAAATGCTTTGAGATGAGATTCCTTCACCTGAACCAGTAAAACCAAGGCCTTCCTCAGTAGTTGCTTTAACATTTATTTGATCTAAGTCTATATTTAATGCTTTAGCTATATTTTCTCTCATAGTAGGTATATGAGGAGCCATTTTTGGTCTTTGAGCTATTATAGTTGCATCTATATTTGATATTTTATAGTTATTTTTATTTAAAAGTTCACCTACAAATTCTAGAAGTTTTATGCTATCAGCACCTTTGTATTTAGGGTTTGTATCTGGAAAATGCTTTCCTATATCTCCTAAAGCTGCTGCTCCTAAAAGTGAATCCATTATTGCGTGTAATAATACATCAGCATCTGAATGGCCTAAAAGTCCTTTTTCATAAGGAATTTTTACTCCACCTAATATTAAATCTCTATTTTCAACTAATTTATGAACATCATATCCCATTCCTATTCTCATTTTTATCACCTCTTAGATTTATTTTTTTAATGAAAATTTGTTTTTATGGTTTAATTATATATAATTCTGTTATGTTATCAAAGCATCAATATCTATTAAAGAAAATTAAACTTAATTGTAACAAAAATATAGCTTTATAAGATTAAAATCTTTATATATTTTAATTATGTAAAAGATGTATTTATAATATAAAATTTTATATAGATATCATGGGGGCTATGGTATAATAAATTGAGATTTAATTAAAGAGAATAGCTTATAATAGTTGATTAGAAATAACTTTAGTCTATATGAATATTATTAGAAGCTTTATGTAAAAGGGATTTAAATAGAAAGGGTGAATTGAGAATTGTGGGGAAAAATTAGAAATGTATTAGGTATTCTTTTAATAGTAGCAGGAGTATCACTTATTGGAGTAACTATTTGGATGAAATATGATACTTATAGACAGCAGCAAGCTGTTTTAGATAGCTTTAGAAATTTACAGTTTGATGTTCCAGAGGGTGAAAAGAAAGATACGGAAGCGTTAGAAGAAGAAAATACTAAGGAAAATAGCGATGAAAAGAATAAAGCTGATAAGGTTGAATCTGAAAAAGACAAAAAGCCAGAAAAAGCACAACTTGAAGAGGGAAAAGGAATTGGTATTTTAAATATTCCAAAGATAAACTTAGAAATAGGTATAATAGAAGGCGTTAGGTATGAAGATATAAAGTATGTAGTAGGTCATTTCCCTGGTTCACCAATGCCAGGGGAAAAAGGTAATTTCTCCATAGCAGGACATAGAATATCATATTTTGGACAAGCTTTTAAGGATATTGATAAGCTTGAAAAAGGGGATAAAGTCAAAGTTACTTACAATGGAAAAGAATATACTTATGAAGTAACTGATATGTATGAGGTTACTCCAAATGAAACTGAGGCTTTAAATCCAACAAAAGATGCTACTATAACTATAGTTACATGTACAACTGACGCTAAAAATAGGGTTATAGTAAAAGGAAAGTTAGTGGAATAAGACTGGGTTTTTGCCTTAGTCTTATTTTTTATAAAATATACATAAAGGAGTGTCGCTTGAGTGAGTGAAGTAACTTTTAGAAAAGATAAATATATGTTTTCTACTAGAAATATAAAGAAAAATCTAGATAAAAACATATTGAAAAAAGAAATAAGTACTTTCATAAAAGAGCTTAGAAAATTTAAAGTTGATTTAAAAAGTCTTTCAAGTGAAGAATTTAATCTTGAGGAAAGAAATCTAATTCTTAATATAGCCTATTTCCTAGTGGATGAAGAGGTATTATTAAGAAAGATAATAAATAGAAGAGAGTTAAAAACAAAGGTTATAGCTAAAAAAACAGGATTTAGTAATGAAAAGATTATAAGTTGGTCAAATTATTTAATAGCGTATTTAATTTTATTATATAATGCAGATTATACAAATTTAGCTATGTATTTAAATATAAATTTTAAGGACTTAGAAAACTTAGCTGTTATAAAAGGTACAAAAGGGGAAGAGATTGTCCATAAAGGTTTAGTTATGTTAGAAGGTAAAAAGAGTACCATAATATTAACTAAAGAAGGACAATTTATAAGAATAAAAACAAGATGTGAAAATAAAGTTGGAGAAGAATTATCAGGAAAAGAGAAGAAAACTTTAAGACATTATAAGACCTTAATAGTTAGCGTGGCTTTAATTGCATTTGTTCTTATAGGAAGTGTTACTTTTCTTTATAAACAACAGGAAACTACCATATTAATTCAAGGAACATCAAAGGTTAAAATTGGATTAAATAGGTTTGATAGAATAGTTTATAGTTATTCTCCAACAGAAAAGGGAACTATATTAATAACAGAACTAAAATTAGAAAACAAAAAATTTGAAGATGGTATGATTTCAATTTTAAAAGGTTTTGAAGAAGAGGATATGCTTCCTCCTAATAGAATTGTGGATGTTTATATAACTGGAAAAATGGTGGACACTGTAGATTTAAATAAGGTTACAGAATATGTTGAGAGTGTAAATAAGGATGATAATGCGAAGAATAATTTTAGAATAAAAATAAATAATTCAGGCTATGAGAAGAAAAATTAATTAAGGAAAGGATTATTTATAGTGAGAAAAGCATCAAAAAATAACAATAGAAGAGATAAGAGTTTATCTAATAAAAAGTTTAAGAGTGAAGATAAAAATTTAAATAAAAGTAATAAAAATAATAAACAAAAAGTAGCTAAAAAAGCTTCAGCAAAAAATACTATTATAGTATCAAATAAAAATGAAATAAGAGATGAAGTTAGATTAAATAAATATATAAGTGAAACAGGATTTTGCTCAAGGAGAGAGGCTGATAAGCTTATAGAACAAGGAAGAGTTAAGATAGATGGCTTAAAGGCTACAACTGGTATGAAGGTTTCTAAGGGGCAAAGTGTATCTATTGATGGAAAACCTCTAAAGGTTGAAAATGAACTAGTTTATATAGCTTTAAATAAGCCTGTTGGAATAACTTGTACTACTGAGAGTAAGATAAAAGGAAATATAGTTGACTTTATAAATCATGAAAAAAGAATTTTCCCAATAGGAAGATTGGATAAGGATTCTCAGGGATTAATATTTATGACTAATGATGGTGATATAGTTAATAAGATATTGAGAGCTGGGAATAATCATGAAAAAGAATATATTGTCACTGTAAATAAGACTATAACTGATGAGTTTATAAAAGGAATGAGCAATGGAGTGCCTATACTAGGAACAGTTACTAAGAAATGCTTAGTTAAGAAAGAAAGCAAAAACTCATTTAGAATAATATTAACTCAAGGTTTAAATAGACAGATAAGAAGAATGTGTGAGTATTTTGGATATGAGGTGAAAAAGTTAGAAAGAATAAGAATAATGAATGTTAGCCTAGGAAACCTAAAAATAGGATCTTGGAGATACTTAACTAAGAAAGAGTTAGCTGAAATAAACAGGTTAACAGAAAACTCTTCAAAGACTGAAGAGGCCTCAATTTAATAATTAAGTGATATATATCAAAAGTTAATAATAAAACTTACAAACATATTCCGAGAATTACTAGATTTCGCTAAGAATTTATAATCATTACTCCAAAGATATTACTAAAGCTTCGAAACTTAAGTGAAAGACCAAATTTTTAATTTGGATTCTTGAACTTATGCAATCGAACTTTGTGAGATTGTATTCCTAAGAAATTAACAGTCTCAGCTTTTTAACGTAATATCTTCTCCGTAATGATTTAAATTCTAAAGCTCATCTAGATATTATCTTCATACTGTTTGTAAGTTTTATTAAAACATGTCTTGATATAGCATTTAAACTTTTACTTTACTTATATAAAGATAATGCTTTTTCGATAAAGGTCATTATCTTTTTTTCGTATAGAATTTTATTAACTTCTAAGGCTTCAGCATGTTTGGCACCTTCAACTAGGTAAAGTTCTTTATAGCCTTTAGTTTTAGCTTTGTATAAATCTACTGCCATATACCATGGGACAAAATAATCTTCTTTTCCATGTATAAACATCATTGGTAATGAGGTTGAAGATACTATATCTATAGGTACTATTTTTTTCATAGAAAACTTAGCTTTAGTTTTCATAAAGAAGTTTGCAAATATAAGGCTTGGACGAAGAATTTTTCTAACAAGTCTATTTTTATATGCATGTGTTATTTGAAATCCTATAAGTTCGTGAAAGTTAGAGTAACCACAATCTTCAATTACAAATTTTATGGAATCATTTAGAGGAATAGTCTCCATAACCGTTCCTGCCCCCATTGATTCACCATGAAGACCTAAAATTATATCATTACCAAATCTAGATTTTAAGTATTCTATCCACATGTTTACATCATATTTTTCGTAAAAACCATATGTGGAATATTTTCCTTCGCTTTTTCCATGTCTTCTTTGATTCACTATAAGAATATTAAAGCCATTTCTATAAAATATATCAAAATATTTTAAAGAACCAACATAACAAATAGAAACCCCATGGACTAATACTATAAATTTATTTGTAGGATTTTCATTCATTATAAGTGTTGAGGTTAAATTAAGACCATCAAAGGATTTTAAAGTAATATCTTCCTTAGAAGCAGAATTATATAAGGCTTCGTCAAAAAGATTATTTTCTACATATCTAGTATAACTTTTCTCTATATCGTGAAGTTCTCTAGTTACAGTAGATTTAAATATATATAGACCTGTTGCTAAAAAAAAGACAATAACTATAATAGCAATAATTATCAATATAATAAGATAGGTCACTTATATCACTCCAATCAGCTTTTAATAGATTTTATTTATACATTATACATAATTATAACACTTAAGAGAAAAATAAAATTAGCCAAATATAAAGTGGAGGTTTATTTTATGAAATTTAAAAAAATTTTTTTATGCCTTATGTCATTGCTTCTTATTTTTTCTACTGTAGTTTTAGGAGAAGAAATAAATAAAATAGAAGTTATAGAAAAATCTATAGAAGAAAATACTGAAAAGTATGAAATTAAAGTTAAATATCCATCAATTCAAGGTGGAGAAAAAGAGGTTACAGATAAAATAAATAAAACTATAGAGGATTATACTTTAGATTGGATAAATGACATTAAGTTATTAGGAGAAGAGTACAGCAAAGAATATGAAAAGGCAGGAAAAGAAATGCCTAAAATGGAGGCATATAGTCTTTTTGAAGCATTTAATACAGATGAAGTAATTAGTTTACCTATTTCATATTATCAATATACTGGTGGAGCTCATGGATTAACGACTAAAGTAAGTTATAATTATAACCTTAAAACAGGAAAAGAGCTTAAATTAAAAGATTTATTTAAAGAAGGATTTGACTATAAAAGTATAATTGATAAAAAGGTAAGAGAGGATATTGAAAAAGAGAAGGAGCTTTATTTTGATAATGGAGCTTTGTTTAAGGGAGTTAATGAAAATCAAGCTTACTATTTAAATAGAGATGGAATTATAGTATATTTTCAACAATATGAAATTGCTCCATACTCTTCAGGTATTAGAGAATTTAAAATTCCTTATGGAGAATTAAAGGAAGGGTTAATTTATAAATTAGGAAATTAATATTAAGAGCGTGTATCAAAGTATATTTATTATTAAATTTTGATACACGCTTTTTGTGATTAATTTTAAAAGGATATCTTTTATTATTAAATAAAATAGGTCTATAATAAATTAAAAAAGGAATTGGAACAATGGGGAGGGGAAATTCTATGGAAACCTTAAGAGAAAAAATAAATAAACAGAGGGAATATTTTAGTACAGGTGAAACTAAGGATATAAATTTTAGAATAGAGAAACTAAAAAAGTTAAGAGACGTTTTAAAAAGTGAGGAAGAGAAAGTTTTTGAAGCCTTAAAAAAAGACTTAATGAAATCTAGCTTTGAATCCTATGTTACAGAAGTAGCAATGGTATATGATGAAATAAATATGCACATTAAAAATATAAAAAAATGGAGCAAAAAAAGAAGAGTAAAAACTCCATTAGTACAATTTCCAGCAAAAAGTTTTATACAGTTAGAACCTTATGGAGTTGTTTTAATAATAGGTCCTTTTAATTATCCTTTTATGCTTACAATGGATCCTTTAATTGGAGCAATAGCAGCTGGGAACACTGCAGTTATAAAGCCCTCTGAATCATCACCAGAGACATCTAAAATTCTTAAAGAAATATTAGAAAAAGTATTTGATGAAAAATATGTTCTTCATGTTAATCCAGAAAGGGGAAAAGAAGTTGTAGAAGAACTTTTAAAAGAAAAATTTGATTATATTTTCTTTACTGGAAGTGCTACTGTAGGAAAAATAGTAATGAAGGCAGCTTCTCAATATTTAACCCCTGTAACTTTAGAACTTGGAGGAAAAAGTCCTTGTATTATTGATAAAGATTGTAAGTTAGAATTAGCAGCCAGAAGAATAGTTTGGGGAAAATTATTGAATTCAGGACAAACCTGTGTTGCACCAGACTATTTATATGTTCATAAGGATATTGAAGAAGAATTTATAAAAAAATTAGAGGAAGAAATAAAAAATCAATTTGGAGATAATCCTTTAGAATCTGAAGATTATTCTAAAATGGTAAATGAAAGAGAATTTAATAGAGTACTTTCATATATAGATAAAGAAAAATTAGTTTTTGGAGGGAATTATAATATAAAGACTTTTCAAATAGAACCAACTATATTAAAAGATGTAACTTGGAATGATCCTGTTATGGAAAGAGAAATTTTTGGACCTATATTTCCAATTTTACCTTTTGAAAATTTAGATGAAGTAATAAGATTAGTAAATAGTAAGGACAAGCCTTTAGCAATATATTATTTTTCAGAGGATAAAAATAAAATTGAAAAAGTTCTTAATAGTACATCATCAGGAGGAGTAACAATAAATGATACCTTAGTTCATGTATCATCCTCATATCTACCTTTTGGTGGAGTTGGAAATAGTGGTATGGGAGAATATCATGGTAAGTATAGTTTTGACTTATTTTCCAATAAGAAGGGCATTATGAATAGAAAAACATTCTTAGACTTAAAGATTAGGTATGCTCCTTTCCAAAATAAGTTAACAATTGTTAAAAAAATCATGAAATAAATAAAAAATGAATGAATATGAGTGGATTTGTATGGAAATGATTAAAAAAGTTATGTATAATATACTTAAAGATTGTATATGTTTTCAATGAGCGGATAAAAAGTATTTAAAATAAAGTGTTCAATTTATGCTAAAAACATATAACTAAATTAGGAATACAATCTTTGAAAGTTACGTCTATGTACTAATGCCTGTTATTTATAGATGAACTTCTGACAAGCCAATAATGGTATGATAAGCATATTTAAGATTAAGTTTTTAAGCTTTAAGGTTTGGGGGAGCCTTCTAGTACAATTACTATTGAAAATATGAGTAAATTTTATTTTAAACTTAAGAATAAGAATTTGTTATTACATGAATTTTATAAGCTTCGATGGGGAAGAAGCTAGAATATCTTTCAACTTATGAATAGATATTAGGGTATTTATATTGAGAAATTATTTTTATTATTGAATTTTGAGAGAATTTATTAAGTATGGTCATTTAAAGGGGACGTTATGAGTTTAAATTAAAATTTATACAGTTATATTTACAATATTGGTTTGCTAAAAAAAAGGTCTAAGTTATACTTAGATCTTTTTTTCTTGAAATTAACCACTTTTTTTGGAATTAAGCCATATAAGAACCCTAGAAAAAAGTTTCTTTAAAATATACAATTAAGTAGAGAAAAAGTTTACAAAGGTATAGGGGGTTTTCACATGAAATATACTTTCCCAGAAAACTTTTGGTGGGGAGCCGCAACTTCAGGACCTCAGTCAGAAGGTAGATTTAATAAAAAACATGATAATGTATTTGATCACTGGTTCGATATAAATCCAGAGTTATTTCACAATGGTATAGGACCAAATATAGCATCAAATTTTTATAATAGTTACAAAGAAGATTTAGCAATGCTAAAAGAAATTGGATTAAATTCATTTAGAACTTCAATTCAATGGACAAGGCTAATTAAAGATTTTGAAACTGGTGAGCCAGATGAAGATGGAGTAAGATTTTATAATGGTGTAATAGATGAATGTTTAGCAAATGGAATAGATATAATCATGAATTTACATCACTTTGATCTTCCTGTTGAATTATATGATAAATATGGTGGATGGGAATCAAAGCATGTTGTAGAATTATTTGCGAAATTTGCTAAGACTGCCTTTAGTTTATTTGGTGATAGGGTTAAGAAGTGGGCTACATTTAATGAACCTATAGTTATTATTGAAGGACAGTTTTTATATAAATGGCATTATCCTTGTATAGTTGATGGAAAAAGAGGGCTTCAAGCTGCCTATAATATAGCATTAGCTTCTGCTAGAGCTATAGAAGAGTATAGAAAATTAGGACAAGATGGAGAAATAGGAATAATAGTTAACTTAACCCCAGCATATCCAAGAAGTGAATCAAAAGAAGATTTAAGAGCGGCTGAAATTGCCAATGCTTTCTTCAATGAGTTATTCTTAGATCCAGCAACTAAAGGAGAATTTCCTAAGAACTTAGTTGAGGTTTTGGAAAAAGATGGAGTAATGTGGGATTCAACTAAGGAAGAATTACAGGTTATAAAAAATAATACTGTAAATTTCTTAGGGGTAAACTACTATCAACCAAGAAGAGTTAAAGCTAGGGAAGAGGAATATAGTGGAGAAACATGGGCTCCAGAAAAATATTTTGATAATTATGATATGCCAGGAAAGAGAATGAATCCCCATAGAGGATGGGAAATATACCCTAAGGCAATTTATGATATAGCTAAAAATGTTCAAGAGAACTATGGCAACATAAAATGGTTCATTTCAGAAAATGGAATGGGTGTTGAAGGAGAAGAAAAATTCAAAAATGCTGAAGGTATAATTGAAGATGATTATAGAATTGAATTTATAATAGAGCATTTAGAATGGCTTCATAAGGCTATTGAAGAGGGTTCAAATTGTGTGGGATATCATTTGTGGACTCCAATAGATTGTTGGTCATGGTTAAATTCATATAAGAATAGATATGGATTTATATCATTAGATTTAGAAACTCAAAAGAAAACTATTAAAAAATCAGGAAGATGGATAAAAGAAGTTTCTAAGAATAATGGTTTTTAAAATTTTGAAGTTACTTAGCTTAGATTAATTCTAAAATAAATTTTTTGCGTTAATATGATTATGTAAAAAAAGTTTTTTATTATAAAATTATAAATAAAATAAATTAATATGAATAAATGAGGAAAGGCTTTAGTTATGGTGTTTTTACTTAAACTAAAGCCTTAAATTTTTTTAGTACTCACATAATGGGATATTTTCACATAAAATACACTATAACAATTAACGGAGTTGAAGGCAACATGCTTTACTCATTAATTTTAGCAGGAGGAAAGGGTACTAGACTTTATCCACTTTCAAGAAGTTCAAACCCTAAACAATTTCTTAGCATACACAATAATGGGAAGAGTTTTTTAAGTAATACTGTGGATAGAATTAGACCTATAATCCATAAAGATAATATTTATGTAGTGACAAACCAGGAATATGAAGACAAAATAAGAGATGAACTTAAAGACATAAGAGAAGAAAATATCTTTACTGAACCTGCTAATAAAGAAACTGCAACCTGTATAGGTCTTTCAGCAGCTAAGCTTTTAAAGAAAGATAAGGATGCAGTTATGATTGTATTGCCTTCAGACCATTATATAGAAGGAGATAAAAGTTATCTTCAAACTCTGGAACAAGCCGTAGAGATTGCGGATAAGAAGAGAGCTATTGTTACCATAGGAATAGAGCCAACTAGACCAGAGACAGGTTATGGCTATATAGAAATGGGCGATAGAGTCAATGGACACATTCCTACCTTCAAGATAGCAAGGTTTACAGAGAAACCTAATTTAGAAGTAGCAAAGGACTTCTTATTAAAGGGGACTTATTTATGGAATAGTGGAATGTTTATATTTAGAGCTGATGCTCTCATCACAAAAATGCGATGCAGAGTTTAATTTTTTAGATTCATCTGTTTTCATTTTTATCCTCCATAGTGTTTAGCTTGTAGTTAATAACTACAGGCTTTTATTTTGTTTTAAATTTTATTTTTACTGCTCCAGTATCACCATCAACAAAAACTTTATCAATTACTGATGATAATAAACTTCTTTTTTGTGGAACGTCTAAATCATCAATTAGAGCTGATAAGTTTTTTAATTTTTGTATGATATTATCACAGTTATTTATCAAAATATCTTGTTTAGCTAATTCATCATTTAATTTATTTAATGAATTTGTTAACTCTACACTTTTACTTTTTAATTTTGTTAATTTATCAAGTAATATTTGAACAAGTTGAGGGTCTTCTGTAAGAGTAATATTATTTACTAAGTTATCTATTTGCTCTTTATTTTTAGATATTTCATTTTGAATATTTTTAGATAAAATATTTTCTGATGAAGTAGCAAAAGACTCTTTATAATCTTTTAATCTTTGAACTAGATAGCTTTTATCTAAAGACAGTTCTTTTAACTTATTAATTACTAATTTATCAACTTCTGGACCGTCAACATTTTTACTTGTACACCTTACTTTTCCTGAATTGTGTTTTAAAGTACACATATAGTAATGCTTTCTTTTTTTAGTTAGTTTATTTGGAACCCCATATGATACTCTCATAGAGCTTCCACATTGTGCACAGCGAATTATTCCACTTAGTAAAGCTTTATGACTACTACCTAAAGCAGGAGCTTTATATTTATTAATCTCAGCTATTTTTTGTACTTCTAACCAAGAATCTGAATCAATAATTCCTTCATGAGTAGATACGGCATAAATCCATTCATCTGGATTACGTATTTTTCCACTTTTACCTTTTCGTTTTTTATAAATTAATATGCCGTGTATGTCATCAGGTTCACCATATGTTTTTATTCCTTGGGACTTAAAATACTCTATTGTTTTATCATTTGCCTTAACATATACAGGATTAGAAATAATATTTTTTATGCTTGCCTTACTCCAATCTTTTCCTCGGCGAGTTTTAATGTTATTTTGAAGTAGATATTTTTCAACTTGAGAAAGGCTACCTAATTCAATATATTTATTAAATATTAATTTAACTAAATTTATTTCTTTTTCAATTGGTATTAACTCAGAGTAACTTCTATTCTTACCAGAAGAATCAGTAAAATTTTTTCTAGAGCTACTGAAACCAAATGGGAATTCACCACCTAGCCAATATCCATTTGTAGCAAGAGAGTACATGTTATCACAAACCCTTTGAGATATAGTTTCTCTTTCAAGTTGACTAAATACGGAGCAAATATACATCATGGCTTTGCCCATTGCAGCTCTAGTATCAAATTGTTCTATTACTGATATAAATGAAATTTCATTTTTTTCAAGTTCATTTATTAGATTTGAGAAATCACCAATATTACGACTAAGTCTATCAACTTTATAACATACAAGAGTATCAAATTTCTTTTGCTTGGCATCGTTCATTAATCTAACAAATCCAGGTCTTTCTGTGTTTTTACCAGAAAAGCCTTCATCTGAATAGATAAGAGTATTATTTATACCTATATTTTTAAGGTAATTAGTGCAAAGTTGAATTTGATTTTCTATAGAATCACCAGTTTCAACAACTTTTGAACGACGAGCATAAATTGCAGCAGTTTTCAACTAAATACCTCCTCATATATCAGATTTTACTTTATTAATTAAACAGTTCATTGTTTCAATATCTTTAGGAAGAATATCTTTAATTGAATCAATGGTTGCAATACTAAGCTTTTTTATAAGTAAAGATTCATCTTCAATGGAATCTTCGGCTATAAACAATTGTACTTTATCATGTTGATTAGCCATTTTTCCCCCAAAATATAGTGATATACTTTTAATATATATTCATTTAATTTGGGAAAAATAATAGTAACTATTTAAATATTATTTCTATTTCAAATGTTTCAGAAATTATTATTTTATCAATAATTTCATGTAGCAATAGCCTTAAACATCTGTTTTTAATCTTTGAATTTTCTTGGCTAAGTATATCTTCAATAGGATTTAAAGTATTTACTACATAGTCTTTAAAACAAGCTTTACTAGGTATAGATTTTGAAAGCTTTCTATTTATTTTATTTAAATCATCGTTTAATTGAGACTTAGATAAAATAAGGCTAGTTTTAAATTCTTTAATTGAATCAAGTAACAATAAATTTTTTTCATGATAGTCAATATCAGCAATATCTTTACTCATAACATTAGTTAGTTCTATCAATCTTGAAATTTCAGATGAGCATTTCATTAATATATCATCACAATGGTTTATATTACTTTCAATTTCATCTTTCTGAACTAATAGGTTGTTATTTTTTTCTTTTAATTTATTTAAATAGTTAGAATAAAACTCATCAAAAAATGCAGGAATACTTAATATTGATTTATAAAGATTTAGTAGTTCTTTAAAAACAATATTGTGAATTAGTGATGCTTTCATTGTAATTGTTGGAGCATTTATTTTTTTAGAGAATTTATCTTTATTATTATGAGAGCAAAAGTAGACTCTACCAGATGAATTTCCATGATTTTTACTAGTTAAATAATTTCCACAACTTTTACACACAAGCATTCCTTGAAGTAAAAAGGCTGTTGATAAAAATTTAGGGTTCTCATCTTGAAGCTTTCGTATGTTTAAAGATTTTTTCCACAACTTTTCATCTATTATTCTTATGTTTTCATCAAACTTAGAATAAACATATTCATCAATTGGATGTTTTCTTGGATTTCTTTTACCACCTTTTTTATTCCAAACCATAGTTCCTGTATATACTGGATTATTTAATATACTTTTAATACTATTTATTGTCCAAAGTCTATCTTTATTGTAGCTATATTCTGATTTAATAAATTGAACTATATCTTTAGGGGTGTACCCTGTTGTATATAATTCAAAAATTTTCTTAACGACTCTAGCTTCGGGAGCATATATTGAAAGCTTACTTTTTTTACGGTTAGATGGCAGAGCAATTAATTTATAACCATAGGGAGCTGGACCTCCAGCCCATATGTTATTTAATATATTATGTCTATTTCCAATAAGGACCCTTCCACCAATAATACTAGATTCAAGAGCTGCTATATTACTTAGCATATTTTCAAAAAAGTTATTAATAGATTGGTTTTCAGAATTTATCTGTTCACCAGCTTTAGAATATAATATATCGATGTTTAGTTTCTTTAAAGTATGTTTAATTAATAAGCCCTCATATATATCACGAGATAACCTATCATGAGAATAAACTATTAATTTATCAAATTTTTTATAGTTAGCATCATAAATTAATCGTCTTAATCCATCTCTTAAAAATATGCTAGGATTCATTGTATCTGAATCATTATACATATTAAGAGAATTAGATGTTATTGAAGCAGATTGAGTATCAGAATATATTTCATAGGGAACATCACTCCATCCTTGATTGTTTATATACTGTTTTATACTTTCAAGTTGATTAGCTTTAGAGTTATTGCTATCTTGCTTTTCAGTAGATACTCTAGTATATATAGCTATATTTTTAGGGAGTGAATTCATATCTGATATTGAGCTTTCCTTCAATTGGAGATTGTTCATAGTTAATATCCACCTTTATTTCTTTAATAATTTCACTAAATATAGGAATAAAAAATTCTTCATTATTCATAATATGATTAACTATCTTTTCTTTTACTTGTTTTAATAGAACACTATTATTTTCTAATTGAGGTTTAGAACTACACTTTTTATTTATTTTGTTAACTTCATCAAATAATTGATTTAAATAAGAAAGCTTAGTTCTATATTTATTACATGAACTAACATAGGATTTTATTGCAATATCCTTTTGATGTATCTTATCAACATAAGATGAATCGTTTGAAGATAGATAGTTATAAATAGCTTCATATTTATTTAAAGTTTGATATTTAATATTTTGATTTTTAATTTCAATCTTCCTAGAGAGTTTATTAATAAATTGTTCTAGTGGTGTTTGACTTATAGATAAACAATTATCTATAATTTTATCAATAATAAATTTTAATAAGTCATATTTTAGGAATGGATGACATCTAGTTCCTTTACATGATAGATAGTTATCATCAATTAATTTTAGCTTTTTATTACATTTAGAACATATTAGGCTTCCTTTAAGCAAAAAGTTAGGAGTTCTATCAATTTTAATTAAACTTTTATAAGTTAAATAAGAATATACTGTTTTAAAAATAGATGAAGGAATTATGCCTACTAAATTGTTTGTATTAACAAAGGCTTCAGAATCCAAACGCTCTTTAAAACTAGTAATGCCAGTCTTTTCATCAGTTGAGTATGACAAACCTTTGAAGGGATGATTAGAGTCTAGTAAAATACAACCTGCATATACAGGGTTTCTTAAACAGGCACTTAAATAAGCAGAATTTTTTTTAGTAGTATTTCCTTTAGAAAATAAATAATAAGATTTAACTTCACTTATTTCTTTTTTGACAGATTTTAAATCAGTGTTTTCAATATATTTATTAATTACACCAAAAAGTTCGGCTTCTAAATATGCATATTTAGTATTGTTTCTAATAGGAATATCTCTTAAATCAATATTTGCTTCTATATACTCCAATGTATTTTGTAGTGAATTATAGAGTGTATTAATAGAAGCTTGGGGGTTAGAACTATCACTTCTTTTTTCTTCAATAATTAAACGGTGAAAAACAAAAAATATATATTTAATAAATGCTAATTTTATAGGCTCTTGAATAAATATAGATTTTGATTTTCTTCTGTCATTAGATTCTTGTTTTATATATCCAAATGGAGCTTTAGGAGAAGTATATGCGCCGCTCTTTCTTCTAAATATTCTGCCTTGACTTGCGCGTAAGCTTATTGTATCTGGTTCCATTTCTGCTATCATTACAGAAAAGTTTTGAAAGAATTCAGATTGTGGAGAATTCTCTAATAATGCTTGGTTTGTATCAGAAAACAATATTTTAATGCCTAGTTTATTAAGGATTTTTTTGGTTTCAATCCAATCATCATATCTTCTAACTAATCTATCTAGTCTGTATATAACTAGTGTTTTAAATAAACCTGCTTTAGCATCTTCTAAAAGTCTAGAAAAGCCTTTTCTTTCTTTAGGAGATGTGGTTTTTCCAGATATTTTATCTATATAAGTGTCATAAAGTAGTAGGTTATTTTTATTTATAACATCTTCTCCAAGTTTAATTTGTGCATTTATAGAGTTGTTTTCATTTTTAGAAGATATTCTTGCATATATAACAGCATAGTTTTGTGAATCATTTATAACTTTATTTAACATATTTAGATTCTCCATTCTTTAAATCCTCCATAATATCATAATTCTCTATAATATATGATATTAGAAAATTATTTAACTTATTCCAGGTTGATGATTTGTCTATATATGATATTTTCACTTTAAATTTATCATTTTTTTGGATAGTCAATTTATATCACCTCTTTTTTTAAAAGTATATTTGATTTTTTGTAATGGGGATTAGGTTAATAATAAGTAAAAATTTCACTGTATTTGTCATCTCAAATAGAATTCTTGACAAATTTACCTAAAGTATTCAATAAATTATATAAAAAATTCAATATTTTATATAAATTTCTTAAAATAAAAAAAGTAAGTAATTTTATATATAATTACTTACTTAATTTGAAAGTATTTTGTTGTAAAAATTTATATCATCAAGAAGCTTGTCTAGTAATAATTGAATTTTTTTAGAATTCCAATTAGGATTATTGGATATTAAATTTAATGATTTTAGTAAAGGTATAAAAGATAGAGATATATTTATGTTTTCTAAAGTTATATCTTTAATATTATCAGAAATTATATGAGAAGATGATATGTTTAAAATATCGCTGATTTTATGAAGTAATTCTAAGTTAAAGGTATCTGTCTTACCATTTTCTATGTTATTTATTAAACCTGGCGATACATTTAAGAGTTTGGCTAATTCTTGAGTAGAATAGCCTTTTTCTTTACGTTTTGACCTTATTAAATTCCCAGCATTATTTATTAATTTACTCATTAATTACACTCCCCACAACAAATATACATTTATATTATGGACAAGTATTATGAATTGTATAACTTAAAAAAGTAAATTTTCATGCATAAAAGATAATAAGCATATTTGGACCATTTCTGAGTATAAATCACGATTTTGTGATATTAGATTTTCAGTCTTAATTAGATTATGTTTATCAATAAACTTAGATATGTTAACTAGAATAAAATCCTTTATAGTTATTTGTCTTTCAGGAGAATTGTTATTTAATAAAGAATTAAAAGTGTTTAATTTCATTGAAATTAAGTTTTCAACTTTTTGATTTTCTGCCTTGTTTTTATATTTATCTATATCCTTATTAAGACGGTCTATTTCAGCAATAAAAGATTCTCTTTCATTAAGTAGGTTTTGATTTTCTAAGGATACTTGATTAAAGTTTTCTTGAAGAACAGCTAATTGGTCTGTAAGCTCTTTGTTGATTAAATTAACTTTCTCAATATTGATAGTTTCATTAATTTCTATAGATTCAGAAGAGTTTTTTATATCAATATATTCATCGATTAATTCATCAGAAATTTCATAGGTTTTATTGAAATTTTCTTTTATTAAAGAGTAAATTTCTTTGTCAGTATAATTATTTAATTTTTTATTTAGAGAGTTATCATTTTTTATTAAAGTTATGAGTGAATCTATATTAAGCTTTTTCTTTTCTTTAAAAGTTTCAAGAGTAGTTTGTTCAAGTTTTACTTCTTCTAAGTTTTCTTTGTTGTAAATGTTTGGTGTTTTCGATTCTTTTATTGAATTAATTTCCTTTCTAATTTGCACAGAAATATTATCAGAAAGATAGAAAGGAAGTTTTTCTTTGTCTCTTAATAAATAGGTTACTTCTTTAGTACTTTTACATTGTAACAATTTATTATATATATTAACTTCCTCGTTTGAAAGAAAATTTATAATTATTATGGCTTTTAAGCAAATAGATATATAGCTTCTACAAGAATTAAAGTTATCTTCAGATAAATTTAAAGATGAAATAATATCAGATTTATTTTCTCTAATAAATTTGTTTATTTCATTTGGTTTTAAATTAATAATTTCTGAAAACTTTTTGTCTTTTAAATATTTTATTACTGAATCAAGATATGGATTTTTACTCATTAAACTTTCCTTTATAATAGTAATATCTATAATATATATGTTTAGTGTTTAATAAATAGTATATAAAAACATAAATGTTTAAATTTGTTATGTCTATTAAAACAATATTTAATATTATTATGATAAAATTAATATAAGATTAAAAATAAAGGAGATTAATTTATGGCAAAGCTTACGCTACAAGAATTAGAATTAACACTTTGGCAATGTGCTGATATTCTTAGAGGAGAATTATCAGCTGCTGAGTACAAAGATTATATATTTGGAATGTTATTTTTAAAAAGATTAAATGATGAGTTTGATGAAGAAAGAGAAGAGAGAAGAAAAGAGTTTTTGGAAGATGGATTAGATAAAGAGGAGATAATAGAACTTTTAGAAGACCCTAGTATTTATGAGACTTTCTTTGTTCCAGAGCAAGCAAGATGGGAGAAACTTAGAAATTTAACTTTAAATATAGGACCAGAATTAGATAAAGCATTTAAAGCTTTAGAAGACGAACCTAAAAACTCAGAACTTGTGGGAGTTTTAAGCACAACTAACTACAATGATAAGGAAAAAGTGCCAGATAAAAAATTAGCACAACTTTTAGTTTTATTTAGTACAGTAAACTTAGCAAACTCAAACTTAGAATCAGAAGATATTCTAGGGGATGCTTATCAGTATTTAATAAAACAATTTGCAGACCAAGGTGGTAAAAAGGGGGGAGAATTCTATACTCCTACTGAAGTAGTTAAGGTTATTACAAATATTTTAAAACCACAAGAAGGAGATAGAATATATGACCCAACTTGTGGTTCAGGTGGTATGCTTATTCAAAGTATAGAGTATGTTAAAAAGTATGGTGGAAATCCTAAGAATTTAAGTTTATTTGGTCAAGAAATAAACCTTTCAACTTGGGCAATTTGTAAAATGAATATGCTATTCCATGGGGCAAAGGGAGCAGATATTCAAAAAGGTGATACTATAAGAGAACCAAAACATACAGAAAGTGGAGCATTAAAGGTATTTGATAAGGTATTAGCAAACCCACCATTCTCACTTAAAAACTGGGGGGCAGAAGAAGCTTCACATGATGCTTTTCATAGATTTACTTATGGAATTCCACCAAAGTCATATGGAGATTTAGCATTTGTTGAACACATGTTAGCAAGTTTAAATATGAAAGGTAAAATGGCATCAGTAGTTCCTCATGGAGTTTTATTTAGAGGGTCAGCTGAAGGAAAGATAAGAAAAGGATTCATAGAAGATGATTTAATAGAGGCGGTAATAGGACTTCCACAGAACTTATTCTATGGAACAGGAATACCAGCAGCTATAGTAGTACTTAATAAAGCAAAATCAGAAGAAAGAAAAAATAAAATATTATTTATAGACGGAAGTAATGATTTTGTAAAAGAAGGAAATAAAAATAAATTAAGAGAAGAAGATATAGAAAAAATAATAACTGCATTTGATAAGTTTGAAGATGTAGAAAAATATGCAAATGTAATAGATTTAGAAACAATAAAAGAAAATGACTATAACTTAAACATAAGTAGATATGTAGACACAACTGAAGAAGAAGAACAAGTAGACATACAAAAAGTAATAAATGAAATAAAAGAATTAGAAAAAGAAGAAGAGAAAACAAAAGAAAAACTTAATGGATATTTAAAAGAATTAGGATTTGATGTTCTGTAAGGTGGTGAGTTTTGAAGTGAAAAAAGAAGTAAGAGAAGGATATAAAATAACTGAATTAGGTGAAATACCTGATGATTGGGAAATTGTTAATACAGGTGATATATTTGATTTTTCAGGTGGATTATCAATATCAAGAGCAAATTTAGGAAATGAAGGTATTTTATACTTACATTATGGTGATATTCATAAAAGAAATGAAAATTATATTCATACAGAAATAGATGCTAAATGGTTGCCAAGGGTAGAAGCAAATTATGAGGAACTTAAAGATGGACTAAAATTGAGTACTGGTACAGTAGTTTTTGCTGATGCATCTGAAGATTATGATGGTATAGGGAAAAGTGTAGTTATTTTTAATGAGGATGAAATACCGTTTGTAGCAGGATTACATACAATTGTTGCAAAAGATGAAGATAATAAATTGGATAGTAACTATAAAAGATATTGTTTTGAAACAAAGAATGTAAGAAAACAGTTTAGAGCTTTAGCAAACGGAACTAGTGTATATGGAATATCAAGAGAAAATATAAAAAAGATAAAGATATTAAATCCACCTATACAGGAACAGAAAAAAATAGCTGAAATACTTTCAACTGTAGATGAACAAATAGAAAATACAGAAAAATTAATACAAAAAAATCAAGAACTTAAAAAAGGATTAATGCAACAGTTACTAACAAAAGGAATAGGACATACAGAATTTAAGAAAACAGAGGTTGGAGAGATACCTAAAGAATGGGAAGTTAAAAAGTTAGATGAAATAGTAGAAAAAGAAAGAAAGATAACATATGGAATAGTACAACCTGGAGAATATACAGAGAATGGAGTGCATGTTATTAGAGCTAAGGATTATTCATTTGGATGGGTAGATAATGATGAGATTTTTAAAACAAGTGATATTATAGAAAAATCTTATACTAGGTCAAGAGTTAAAACAGGAGATTTATTATTAACTATTGTAGGTAGTGTAGGTAATTTAGCAATAGTACCATTAAGGTTAAATGAGGCGAATATAACACAGCAAACTGCTAGGATAGCAATTGATAATAATATTTATAATAGCAAGTTTTATTATTATTATTTAGAATCTGAAAAAGCAAAAAAAGAAATTAATAAATACTTAAAAAGTGGAGTTCAACCATCATTAAATTTATCAGATGTCAATAAGTTTAAAATAGTAGTTCCTTTGTTGGAAGAACAAAAAAAGATATCAAGAATATTATCGGGGTTAGATGAAAAATTAGAAGAATATAAAAATAAAAAAGAAAAATTAAAAGAAGTTAAAATAGGATTAATACAACAGTTATTAGTAGGCAGAATAAGAGTAAGTTAGTATTGTGGAGGAGTTATTATGGAGGATATAAAGGTATTAGAAATGTGTATTCATAATATTGAGGAGAATGTTGAAGAAATTTTAGTTGAAAAAAATCAAGCATTGGAATATTTAAAAACTATTATAAATAAGAGTGTAGAAAATAAAAATATCAGGTATTTTAAGAAAAAAAGAGAAAGTACAGAAGTAATTAGTTGTATAAATAATTTAGTGTTAGATAAATTAAAATCTATAGATAGTGAGGTTGCATCTACGTTACAAGAAGGCACTAATACGGCATTTAAAAATGAAGCACTTAAAATAGCAAAAAGATTACTAGAACAACAAAATGAAGCACAAAAAAAGGTTTTAAAAATAGGAACTAAAATTAGTCAAGGAAGTTTAATTCAGTCTATAATTAAAAATGAAGATAACTTAGGTTATATATTGGCTAAAATAGAGCATGTAAATATTTTAGATAAGAAAGATTGGGAAAAACATACAGGCTTGCCGCTTGAAAAAGAAATATTAAAAACGTGTCTTATAAACTATAATTTTAATGGAGAAGTTGAAGAAATAAGGATTTTTGATTCTAATAATTTAATATCAGATTATTGGAAAAATGGATTTTTGGAGTTAGAACCATGTACAAACAATGAAGATAATACAAAAAAGTCTTTAAATACAATAGATAGGTTTTTAGTTAGAAATATAAAATCAAAATCTCCAAAAGACTATATAGGATTATTTAATAGCTTAATTGGATATTACAACCAAAACAAGGGATTTGACTATGATAATTTAATAGAAAAAGTATTTTTAAACTATACACCATATGATAGTGAGAAAATTGATATTAAGGTTTTGGAGAGTAAGCTTAAAAAACTACCAGATAATAATTTTGATAGAAAATTTGATATTGAGTTAAATGCTATAAGAAAAAAGAAAAAGAAAACTTACTCTATATGCGATGAAATTGAATTAACAATAAAAGATAATATTTCTAACTTAAATGATATGATTAAAGCAGAAAAAGATGAGAGTACTAATGAAATGTATCTTAAAATTAAGATAGAAGAAAGGATATACAATGAGTTTAACTTTTAAAAAATAAATTAGATTTGGAGATGTCTTTATGAAATTATATGAGTATATAATAAATGAATTTTTCAGTGAGTATAGTTTAGATGAATGCTCTGAGTCATTTGAACAATTTAAAATAGTTGTAAGTAGCTCATTAATATCAGTGCCGAATAAAGAAAATATTAAAAAGTTTATATCTAATATACCAAAGAGAGATGCAGTAAGAATAAGTATATCTGAAGATGGTGCTTCAATAACGAATTTTTCGAGTGGAGATAATATAGAGGAATTTATAAAAGATTTAAATCTTTATTTAAGCGATGGAAATAATAAAAAATATAAAGTTTCATTAATAATATCTAAAAAAAATGTAGATGATATTATATCTATTTATTGTATTAATGTATTCATTAAATATATGGAACGTATACCTTTAAAAGGGTTATTTAAAGAATTTTCTAAATTACTAGTAAATGATAAAATTAGCTTTTTTAGTATTGAAAATGAAATTGAGTGCAACAGTAAATCAATATATTTCTATGGGAATAATAAATCACTTGAAATAAATAATTACGACCGCAAATTAGAATTGAAAAAAAGAGTTAAAATAAGTAATTTTTTAAATAGTTCAGAATGTAGTTTAGTACCAAGTGACTTTGATATTATTAATTGTACAAATGAAAGAATGAAAAAAATATTTTATAAATTAAGAGATATATTATCTATAATTTCAATAGCAGATATAGCTTATTTTAAGGATAATAATAGTGTTAATGTAATTATCAATGGATATAAAAATATTGAAGGTTTAATTTTATATACCAATGAATGTCCAGATGAATACTATAGTGTTTATAAATGGATAATTAATAATGGAAACTTAATTGATAAATTAGGAATAGCAAGAAATATTATATCACTATCAATTAAAGAAAATGATATAACTAATTTAAGTAATCCTTTAATGCCGTCAATTGAATCTAATCATTCTATATATTTAAGAGAAAATGTAAAAGAATATTTAGAAATAAAATCAAAAGTATCAGAGTTTCTGTTTGATTTATGCAATAAAATTAGTGAACTTGCTAATTCTATTGGTAAAAATTTATTTTCTAATATGGTAGCAGCAATGACTTTATATGGAACCATAGTTATTATTAATGCTATAAATTATAGGAGCTTAAAGGATATATTTACAAAAGATATAATATATATATCTTTTGCATTTATAATAGGTTCATCAATATATATGTTGATATCGAATTTTCAAGTATATTATGAATATAAAAGATACATTCAGATATATGAAAGAACTAAAAAAAGTTATAATGATATTTTAAGTGAAGAAGATATAAAAAGAATATTTAAAGATGATGAATATATTATAGAGGATAAAAAATATATTTTAAAGAGAGCGATAGTATATTCAATATCATGGATTGTTCTTTTGGTTTTAATGTGTAGTATTATTTATAGATTGGGGTATCATGTAATATTTACCGAAATATTGGTTTAGTATTTTATAAAAAAGTTTAAAAAGTCATAGAGAAATCTATGACTTTTTATTATGCAAAGAATCTATTAAATGTAAAATAGTGTATAATAAAATTGATTATTAACGTTAAAGGGGGATGAAAATGGCACACTTAGGTAATGAGGAAACTTTGGTTGAATTACCAGCAGTTGAGTATTTAGGAAAGAATTTAGGATATTCTTTTATTCATGGTAAAGATTTAATTCCTGAAAGTGGAGCAAGGGATTCTTTAGCTGATGTTGTTTTGATTGATAGATTAAGAAGTGCTTTAAGAAGATTTAATCCATGGATGAATGAAGAAAATTTAGATAGAGCAATTAGACATATTTCTAGAGCAGATAATCTAGGAAGTGGACTATTAGAGATAAATGAAAAAATATATGATACATTAGTAGATTTGACATTTACTGTGGAACAAGATTTATTTGGAAATGGACATAAAAAGCCACAGACAGTTCATTTTATAGACTGGGATAATGTTGATAATAATGATTTTTTAGTTGTTAGGCAGTTTGAAATTCAAACTCTTTCTGGAAAGTCTATATTTCCTGACATAGTTATTTTTATTAATGGTATTCCAGTAGTGGTTTTAGAAGCTAAATCTCCTTTCTTAGAAAAAGGAAATAATGAATGTATTGGAAAGAAGCAAGCTTATGAACAGTTAAGAAGATATATGAATGCTAGAGATGAATCTTTAGGAGAAGGTGCTCCAAAGCTATTTTATAGTAACTTCTTTACTGGAATTTTAAATAGATATAATTCTTATGTTGGAACTATAAGTTCAAGTTACAATTACTATTTAGAATGGAAAGAACCATATCCATTTAAACTTGAAGAAGTTGAAGATTATAAAAATTGTGGACAAAATATATTCTTACAAGGATTTTTAGAAAAGAGAAATCTTTTAGATTTAATGAGAAACTTTATAGTTTTTGAGCCAGAAGATGGGATTGTAATTAAAAAGGTTTGTAGATATCAGCAATTTAGAGCAGTAAATAAAGCTCTTAAAAAAATAAAAAGTGGAAAAGATAAGATTTCAAGAGGAGGAGTTGTTTGGCATACTCAGGGGTCAGGTAAATCTTTAACTATGGTTTTCTTAGCAAGAAAAATTAAGAGAACACAAGGATTAACAGATTCTACAATAGTTGTAGTAACAGATAGAATTGACCTTGATAAGCAAATAGCAGGAACTTTTGAAAGAACTTTAGGTAAAATAACTACTCCTGTTAGAGCTGATAAGATTGATAAAATGAAAAAATTATTATCGAATCCTCAACCACAAATTATAATGACTACTATTCAGAAATTTCAAAGTGAAACTGAAGAAAAGGAAGTTATGCTTGATGGAGAAAGATTAACTCAAAAATATGCTGTTGAGTATCCTGTTTTAAGCACAAAACAAAATATTATTGTATTGGCTGATGAGGCTCATAGAAGTCAATATAAGGACACAGCAGCTAATATGAGAAAGGCATTACCTAATGCTGTTTTTATTGGATTTACAGGTACTCCAATAGATAAAGAAGATAAATCAACACCAAGAACTTTTGGAGGATATATAGATAAATACTCTATTAAACAAGCCGTAGATGATGGTGCTACTGTTAAGATTGTTTATGAAGGTAGAAGACCAGACTTACAAGTAATAGGTGAATCTTTAGAAGAATTATTTGATGAAGCTTTTTCTGATAGGACTGATGAAGAAAAAGAAGCTATTAAACAAAAATATGCTAATAAAAAAACTGTTGTTGAATCAGAAGATAGAATTGATGAAATTGCTAAAGATTTATTAAAACACTATAAAGAACAAATACTTCCTAATGGGTTTAAAGCACAGATTGTATGTGTATCAAGAGAAGCTTGTGTAAAATATTATGATGCTTTAAATAGACATATGAAAGAAATATTAGGTGAAGGATTTGAAGCTCAAGTAATATTCTCAGGAGATAATAATGATAAACCTCACTTAAAAAAGCATTTTACTACAAAATCAGAGCAAGAAAAGTTAATAAAAAGATTTAAGAAACCTATAAATAAGGACAAGTTAACATTTTTAATAGTCAAAGATATGTTGTTAACAGGATTTGACGCACCTATTGAACAAGTTATGTATCTTGATAGACCACTAAAAGAACATACTTTACTTCAAGCTATTGCAAGGGTTAATAGAACATCAACAAGAGAAGTTGAGAGACAACTTGAAAATAGAGAAATAGTAAAAGAAAATATTACAAAGCAATGTGGATACATAGTAGATTATTATGGTATTTCAAATTACTTAGAGGATGCTTTAGCTATATTTGATAAAGAAGAATTAGGTAAACCTATGGAATCTTTAGATGATTTATATAATGAAATGTTATCTTATAGAGAATCTATAATGTCTATGTTTAGAGGTGTGGATAAAAATAATTTAGATGCTCTTGTTAATAAAATTGAGCCAGAAGATAAAAGAGCTGAATTTGAATTAATGTATAGAAAATTCTCAGGGGCAGTTGAAAGTCTTTTACCATCACATGTTGATACAGAAATATTAAATGATTTGAAATGGCTATCATATATTAGAGCGGCTGCTAAAGCTAAGTTTAGTCCAAGTGAATCCATAGATATTGCTGATTGTGGAGAAAAGGTTAGAGAAATAATAGAAACTCATTTAAAATCATTAGGAGTTAGAAGTTGGATTGAACCAATAACATTATTTGAAAAAGATTTTAAAGAGAAGATAAACACTCTAAAATCAGATGAAGCTCAAGCATCTGCTATGGAACATGCAATTAAGCATACAATTAATATTAGAAGAAAAGAAAATCCAGTTTATTATGCTTCTCTATTGGAAAGACTTCAAAAGATATTAGATGAAACAAAAAATGATTGGATTGAAAGAAAAATAAGATTAAATAAGTTTATTAAGAATCATGTTGAAGATGGAGCTGCTAATGAGGCTAGTGATTTAGGACTAGATGAGAAAGAGTTTGCGTTCTTTAAAGTAGTAAAAAAATACTTAGAAGATGGTGGAGAAGAATTTATAGCCAAAGAAGAAAAAGCTTGCTATATATCGGATGAAACAGTAGAGCTTTCAAAGCAAATTGCTAAAGAAGTTAAAGGAATTGCTGAAAATGCAGGAATTGATTGGGTTACAACTCCGTATAAAACTAATAATGTTGAAAGAGAAATAAAGTTAATGCTAATTAGAAAATATGCTAAGAAAATTCCTAGAAATATTAGAGAAAAATTAATGGAACCACTTCTAAATTTAGCCAAGATACATTTTAATATAGTTTAATTATTATATAATTCTAAGCAGAATAATTAAAATCTGAGGTAGAATATGAAAAGTAAAATACAATTTGGAACAAAAGAAATAGAATTCAGAATTGAATTTAGAAATAGAAGAACTATAAGTGTTTCAGTGGAGCCACCTAAAAATATTTTAGTAGTTGCTCCTATGAATACTTCTGAAGATGAAATTAAGGAGATAGTTAAGTCAAAAGGAGCTTGGATAGTACAAAAGCTTTTTGAATTTAGATATATAGAAGAGAAAAAAGTAAAAAGAGAATTTGTTAATGGCGAATCATTCATGTACCTAGGAAGAAACTATTCATTACAAATTCATGTAGATGAAACTTTACAGAATAATTCATTTGTAAAATTATTTAGAGGAAAGTTTCATGTTTACGTAAAGGAAAAAAATGATGAAATAATAAAAAAGGCTATGGAAGAATGGTATAGAGAAAAAACTGAGGAACAAGTTGCTAAAAGAATAAAATACTATCAAAAATTTTTTAATAAGAAACCAACAGATATAAAAGTTAAAGAACAAAAGAAAAGATGGGCTAGTTGTACATCTAAAGATGAATTACTATTTAACTGGAGATGTGTAATGGCTAAATCAACAGCTCTAGACTATATAATTGTCCATGAAATGTGCCATATGTATCATATGAACCATTCTCATGAATTTTGGCAATTATTATCTTCAGTAATGAGTGATTATGAAGTTAGAAAAGACTGGCTTAGAGATTATGGGATAAGGATGGATTTATAAGAAACATTAGATAAGTATTAGGAGGAAAATAGTGAAAAAAATATATGATATAGTAATAGAGAAAAATAGTAATGTTACAAGAGAAAATTTATTAGAATTAAATAATTCTAATAGTAAAAATTTTATAAAATCTGGTACTAGTGTAGTATATTTATATAAGTTAGTCGATAATAAAGTTAAATATCCCAATAGAGAGGGGGATATAATCTATATTGGAGAAGCGGGAAGAAGGGAAGAGGGGACAGGAAAGAGATTTTCACAACATATTAGTAAGACGGCAAGTGAAGGTGGAGATACAGGAAGTAATTATACAATATCAAATTATTATTGGAATGGATATAAAATTAAATTAGAAATATATGAAATGGAAAGTGGAGAAGATAGAAAGATAATTGAAAAAAACTTGATACAATATCATGTGCGAAAATTTGGAGCCAGACCTATAGCTCAAGGATGTAGTGGTAAAAATTACACTGTCAATGTTATAAATAATATAAATTTAATAAGCAATATTATTTCTATTTAATATTTATTATATTTTAGGTAATTAAATGGATGCTGTATACTACAACCATCTAATTACCTAAATTTAAAATAAAAATATTATCTATTAAATTTAGAGCTTATTGATGAAAAGATTATAAAAGCTAGTGGCATTTGCCACTAGCTTTCTACATTATTTCGCTTATTTTTCTATATTGTAATCTTGTGGGGTATTTTAAGTAAGATTCAAACTTATAAATATCAACAGGACTAATATTAAGTTCTTTTGATAAATCTTTTTGAGTGTATTTGAAAGCTTTTCGTATGTTTAAGATATCATTTGCATAGTCACCTAAGACAAATAAATAATATTCATCTGCTATTAGTGTATAGGGAATCATAAATAGCCCACAAAAGGTTTTAAAATGTTTAGGAGAAAGATATCCCTCATCTAAAGTAAATGGATAATGAACATATATAAATATATCTATATTTTCTATATATTCTTCTTCGCTAATATTATAATCAGTTACAAGTTTATAATATTTTTCTTTCATTGATTGCTTTAATTTCTCTTGATATAAGTTAAATTCTATGTTCCCAATTACTGGCTGTTGCATTGCACTTTTATTAAGAGTACTGATGTTATATTAAGAGAAATTGAAAAATATATTCCTAAGATGTATAAATGTTTAATGGAGATATATCAACACATTGGAGAAGAGGATGAGGAAGAAGTAATAAAAGAGCAGTATTCTTTAATTGATGGAATATCTATAGATTTTGGAGTAATGCAAAAAACAAGAAGATCCTTTGTTGTAAAATGTGATTTTTCTTGGGATGATATAGGTACTTTCTCAGCTCTAAGTAGATTTTTAAGACCTAATGGAAATAATAGAACTTCAGATAATGTTTTTTTAGAGGAATGTGAGAATTGTTCCGTTTTTGGAAAGGAAAAATTAATAATAGGATTTGGAATAAAAGATCTAGTATTAGTTGATGCAGGAGATGTTATTTTGGTCATGGATAAGGGTAGGGACCAAGAGATTAAGCATCTATTAAATTCTATTAGTGGTAAGAAGGAATTTAAAGAATATCTATAAGTTTATAAACTTATGTAAAAAAAGTCCTATATAATATACTTTAGGTATATGATATAGGACTTTTTAGTTAATTTTAATATCTACAATTTAGTTAAGAAGACATAAAATTATTTAAAATTTAAATTTAATTAAAATATAACTAATTTTAATCCTTAAAATATGTTATAAAGATATTTTTATGTTATTATAGTAATAATATAAGTTTGAACTTTACGGAGGTATTGTTTTATGAGTGATAGAATTGTAGATTTTAATGAGTTAAAAAATAAGGCAAGAGATAAAGATATAGATAAATTTGAGTCATATATTTATGATTTATATTATTCAGTAGCTCAAGGAAAAATGAGTATGATGGAGCTTTCTAGAGAGATAACTAAATATATGAATGAAAATAATATTTCTCAAGAAAAGTTTTTAAATATTCAAACAGAAATGCTTAAGAGATATGGCTTTGATATGGGTGATATTGAAGGGCAAATGAAAAACTTAGGTATAGATATGAGTAACTTAGGAATTCAAGGTAGAGATTATGAAAATTTAAGAAAAACTTTGAGTTTTCAAGAGAAGTATAAGGGAAAAGTAAAAACATCTACTGTTACTACATATTTTATTAAAAACGAAAAAAATGATATTGAGTTAATTTTAGAAAATAATAAAGTTCTTATAACTAGTCCTAAAAATATAGATCTTCAGGACAGTGAATTAAATGAATTCTTATGTTCATACAAAAAAACTCTTTCAGATGATCTTTTAGATATAAGAATTTGTGAAAATGTAGGACAATATAATTATTAATTTGTATTTTATAAGCTAGGAATGGAAGTTTTTCATTCCTAGCTTTTGAATTTTAGGCACTTTTATTTTTTATAGAAAAATAGTGTTTTTTTTAAATTAAAATTCATTTTAAATAGAGCAAATATTAAAAGAAATCTTCTTTTAAGCATTACGAGATAAAAAGCAAGATTGGAATATAAATAATAATTATCTTTAAAATGTAATAATTTTAAGAATTATATAGGTGAATTGGGTTAAAACTGTAGATAAGGGAGCATTTCATACAATAAATAAACCGTTTATTAATAATTAATTAATAAATTTAAGGTGTTTTTGTAATATACTTTTAATTGATATGAAATATCATATTAATAAGAGACTTTTTTTAAAGAGATTAGAGGTAATAAATTATGTTAATGAACACTCATATTCTTATTGCACAAAATATATTAAGAGATGTTGACGTGGATTTTAAAATAAGTGATAAAAACTTTATATATGGAAATGTAAAACCTGATATGGTTTCAAAATATAAATTAAAAAAGCATTATTTAGATGAATCTTTTGATATGATAGTTAATAAGATAAAAAAATTAGCATCACTTAGTATGTATGACTTTAAAAAGAAATTTTCAGTAAGCAGGTTCAGTCAGGAATTAGGAGTTATATGTCATTTTATATGTGATTTTTTCTGTATTCCTCATAGTGAAAGATGGGAGTTTAAGCATAGCATGAATAAACATGTTAAATATGAAAAGGAGTTAGCTAATTTTGCTAAAACATATACTCCATCACAAGATGATTTTAAAATATGGGGCAATATGTCTGTAGAGTTTTTCTTAAAAGAAGCTCATAAATTATATAGAAAAAGAGAAAGCTATGAAAATGATATGAAGTATGCATATTTTGCATGCAGAAGTATAGTTAAATATATAAGTGATTCCATAGCTAAAAATACAAAAACAGCTTATTCTGAAGCTATAGCTTAATACAAATATTTCCTTTAGATAATAAAATATGTTAAAATCAATTATATATGTATGTTGATTAAAGTATTTTTTATAATAGAAAGGAAATGAGATGGAGAGTAAGGTAAATGAACCTATATATAAGCAAATTGCTTTAGATATTGCAGGTAGGATATACAACAATGACATAAAGGTAGGACAAAAGATACATGGTAGATCAACTTTAGCAAGTAGTTACAATGTATCACCAGAAACGGTTAGAAAAGCTATTAAATTATTAGAAGATATGAAAGTAGTATCATCAAGCAAGGGTAGTGGAGTAACAATTATTTCAAAAGATAATGCTTATAATTTCATAAATAGGTTTCATTCAATTGAAAGTGTAACATCTTTAAAACATGATATAGAATCCTTAATGGAAGAGAAAAAGGCTATAGAAAAAAATATAGGTGAAATGATAGATAAAATAGTGGATTATTCTAACAGGCTTAGATATACAAATCCTTTAACACCTATAGAAATAGAATTGCCAAAGGATTGTACTCTTATAGGTAAGAGTGTTTCAGATTCAAAGTTTTGGCAAAATACAAAGGCTACTATTGTTGCTATAAGAAGAAATGGAGAGCTAATAATATCTCCAGGTCCATATTTAAAATTTAAAAAAGATGATAATTTACTTGTAGTAGGAGAAGAAGACATATTGAAAAAAATAGAAATATTTTTAAATAAATAATGGGAAAAGGTTGTATCAATAAAATTTTTTGATATAGCCTTTTTTAGTTGCATTTTTTGTAGAATAGACATATAATAAAAGTGAACATATGAACAAATGCTCATATGTAAAAATGAATAATAGGAGTTAAAGATATGGATAATAATAAAATAGAAAGTTGTAACTGTTCTTATATCCATGAAGATATATTAAGTAGGGTAAAGGAACATTTGCCAAAGGAAGAAGTACTTTATGAATTAGCAGAAATATTTAAAGTTTTTGGAGATTCAACAAGAATAAAAATTTTATGTGCTCTTTTTGAAGGAGAAATGTGTGTGTGTGATATGGCTGAACTATTAGGAGTAAGTCAATCAGCAGTATCTCATCAATTAAGAGTTCTAAAACAAGCTAGATTAGTTAAATTTAGAAGAGAGGGTAAGATAGTTTATTACTCTTTAGCTGATGATCATGTTAAACACATATTTAATGAAGGTTTAAATCACGTTTTAGAGTAAAGGAGGTATTTAGACATGAAAGATATAAAACTTTATTTAGACGGCTTAAATTGTGCAAACTGTGCTGGAAAAATTGAAGATAAAGTTAATAAACTTACTGATGTTGATGAAGCTGTCCTTAATTTTTCAACAAAACTTTTGCTTATAACTCCTAAAGAGGGTGTTTCAGAAGAAGAGTTAGAAGAGAAAGTTGAAAAAATAGTTTTGGATTTAGAGCCAGATGTGAAAGTTCTAAAGGACAAAAATAAAATGAAATCTTCAGTTAATACATGTAATGATGGATGTTGTGGAGAAGGTAAATCTCATAAACACAATAATGGAGAGAGCCATTCACATTCTCATGAACATGGACATTCTCATAGTCATGGAGGAAACTCAGGTATAGAAAAGAAGGAGCTTTTTAGACTAGGAATAGCTTTAACCTTATTTATAATAGGAATGATAGTTAATTTAGATAAAATGTATGAATTTATTATTTTTGGTGTAGCTTATATTATAGCAGGTGGAGAAGTTCTTTTAAGAGCATTTAAGAATATTTTAAGAGGACAAGTATTCGATGAAAACTTTTTGATGGCTATAGCCACAATTGGAGCTTTTGCTATAGGAGAATTCCCAGAAGGGGTAGCAGTAATGCTTTTCTATGAAGTAGGAGAAATGTTTCAAGATTATGCTGTAAATAAATCAAGAAAATCAATATCTGATTTAATGAATATAAGACCAGACTTTGCAAATTTAATTGATCTAAATGGAGAGGAAAAAAGAGTATCTCCAGAAAGCGTTAATGTTGGATCAATCATAGTGGTAAGAGCAGGAGAAAAAGTTCCTCTAGATGGAGTAGTTTTATCAGGAGAGGCAACTCTTGATGTATCTGCATTAACAGGAGAATCTTTACCAAAAGAAGTTGAGGCAAAAGACGATGTATTAGCAGGATCAATAAACAAAAGTGGATTATTAAAAATAAAAGTAACAAAAAGTTTTGGAGAATCTACAGTTTCTAAAATATTAGATTTAGTTGAGAATGCAGGAAATAAAAAATCACCAACAGAGAAATTTATAACTAAGTTTGCAAGATATTATACACCAGTAGTTGTATTCTCTGCCTTAGCCCTTGCAATTATTCCACCTTTAGTAATAAGTGGAGAAAGTTTTTCACCATGGATTTCAAGAGCTTTAATATTCTTAGTTGTTTCATGTCCTTGTGCTTTAGTAGTATCAATACCACTTGGATATTTTGCTGGAATTGGTTTAGCTTCTAAAAATGGTATTTTAATAAAAGGAAGTAACTATTTAGAGGCACTAAATAATGTGGAAAGTATAGTTTTTGATAAAACGGGAACACTAACAAAAGGTACATTTAAAGTTAGAAAATCAGAGAGCACAAGCAAGTTAACTAATGAAGAATTATTAAAGTTAGGAGCTTATACAGAATATTACTCAAATCATCCAATTGCTAAATCTATAGTAAGTGAGTTTAATGAAGAAATCAACAAAGACTTAATTTCAAATTATGAAGAAATTTCAGGAAAAGGAATAAAAGTAGACATTGATGGAGAAACATTCTTAGCAGGTAATTCAAAATTAATGGATATGTTTAATATAAAAATTACTCCAATTCATGAAATAGGCACTGTTGTTTATTTAGCAAATGAAAATAGTGAGCTAGGATATATAGTTATTTCAGATGAAATAAAAGAAGATTCTAAAGAAGCTATAAGGGGATTAAAAGAAATAGGAGTTAAGCAAACAATTATGCTAACTGGAGATAATGAGAAGGTTGGAGATAGTGTTGCCAAAGAATTAGGCTTAGATAAAGCATATTGTAGTTTATTACCACAAAATAAAGTTGAAAAATTAGAACAAATTTTTGAAGATAAGAGCAAAGGTAAAAAAGTTGCTTTTGTTGGAGATGGAATTAACGATGCACCTGTACTAGCTAGGGCAGACATAGGAATAGCTATGGGTGGAGTTGGATCAGATGCAGCCATAGAAGCTGCAGATGTGGTAATAATGGATGATAAGCCAAGTAAGATAATAAAAGCAATAAAAATAGCTAAGAAAACAAATAAAATTGTATGGCAAAATATAATCTTTGCTTTAGGTGTTAAAATTATAATATTAATATTTGGTGCTTTAGGAATGGCTAATATGTGGGAAGCTGTATTTGGAGATGTAGGTGTAACATTAATAGCAGTAATAAATTCAAGTAGGATATTAAAAAATAAAAATTTATAGGCGTGAAATTTGTCTAATGTTGTTGACAAGAGCTAGTTTTTTTGCTATCTTAATATGGTAAGAATACTTTCAGGCATAGGGTATAGATTGTAAATAATTCCCTTAAACTTTTATATTAAACATTATGAAATGTTTAAATAGGCTTGTGTGCACGTAGGGTTTTAGCCACGCAAGCCTTATTTTTTTTGTAGAAATTTATTAAAAAGATAGTTTATAATAGAATCACATAAATTTAATAATATTAATTAATAATATAAAAAATGCAATTAAATGTAAAAAATACACTTTAATACATATATTTTTGATAGTGAAACCAAAAGAATGTTAAAATATAGACAAACTTTTTAGGGTATGGTAATATTTTAGAAGGTTAAATTTGTAATTTTATCATTTGATTTTAGAATACAGTCTAAAAAGTAATTGCTTTTTAAAAAAAGAACAATTTTAGAAAGAGGTGCTATTAAAATGGAAAAGAAAAAAGGCATATCTATGGCTGTTATAAAAAGATTGCCTAAATACCATAGATATTTACAAGAATTAATGGAAAATGATGTTGATAGAATATCTTCAAAAGAGTTAAGTGAAAAAATAGGCTTCACTGCTTCTCAAATAAGACAGGATCTTAATTGTTTTGGGGATTTTGGGCAACAGGGATATGGATATAATGTAAAAGAGTTATACAATAACATAGGGAGCATATTAGGACTTACAAGAGATTATAACACAGTTATAATCGGAGCTGGTAACATAGGGCAGGCTATTGCAAACTACAATAGTTTCAATAGATTAGGCTTTAAATTAAAAGGTATTTTTGATGCTAATCCAAGAATGTTTGGAATAAAAATAAGAGATGTTGAGATACAAGATGTTGAAAAATTAAAAGATTTCGTAAAAGAAAATGATATTGAAATAGGTATAATCTGTGTTCCAAGAACAAATGCTCAAAAGGTATGTAATGACCTTGTTGAAGGTGGAATCAAAGGTATATGGAACTTTGCGCCTATAGATCTTGAGGTGCCAAAAGATATAAGAGTAGAGAATGTACATTTAAGTGAAAGTATGATGACTTTAGTATATCTTTTAAATCACAATGATGTAAAATAAATTGGATTTATTTTATAAAAATTTGTTTAATATGGAAAAATAGTATTAGATTTTCAAAAAAATATATTGAAAAATTTACTTTTAAGTTTTATAATTTAATTGAAGTACCGAGTACTTCAATTATTTTTTTGCCTTTGCTTGTTACAAAATTAACAATAAATTCTGGAAAAAGCATAGGATAAAAAATATTAAGTTGTTAGTTATTAGTTGTTAAGTTATTTAAAACCATATATTCGCTATGGTATATGAGGGAGGAAATACAATGGAATTAAATAATGTAATCTTTGAAAAAGAGGGAAACATTGGGGTTTTAACAATTAACAGACCTAAGGCATTAAATGCACTAAACTCAGAAACTTTAAAAGACTTAGATACTGCTATAGACCATATAGAAAAACAAGATGATATATATGTTGTTATTTTAACAGGTGCTGGAGATAAAGCATTTGTTGCAGGTGCTGATATAGCAGAAATGAAAGATCTAAATGAAGAAGAGGGTAAAGAATTTGGACTTTTAGGTAATAAAGTATTTAGAAGATTAGAAAAATTAGACAAGCCCGTAATCGCTGCTATAAACGGTTTCGCTTTAGGCGGTGGATGTGAAATTTCTATGGCTTGTGATATACGAATAGCAACTACAAAGGCTAAGTTTGCTCAACCTGAGGTTGGATTAGGAATAACTCCAGGATTTGGTGGAACTCAAAGATTACCAAGAATAGTTGGACCTGGTAAGGCTAAAGAACTTATTTACACTGGAGATATGATAAAAGCTGATGAAGCTTTAAGAATTGGTTTAGTAAATAAGGTTGTTGAACCAGAGAATTTAATGGAAGAAGCAATGTCAATAGCTAAGAAAATAGCTACTAATGCACCAATAGCTGTTAAGTTATGTAAAGATGCAATTGATAGAGGGATTCAAGTTGATATAGATTCAGCGGTAGTTATAGAAGCTGAAGATTTTGGAAAATGTTTTGCTACAGAAGATCAAACAGAAGGTATGAGTGCTTTTGTAGAAAGAAGAGAAAAGAACTTTAAAAACAAGTAATTTTTTAAACAAAATGGTTGTGTGGATTTAAGGAGGGTAATTAAAATGAACTTTCAATTAACAAGAGAACAAGAATTAGTTAAGCAAATGGTTAGAGAATTTGCGCAAAATGAAGTTAAGCCAATAGCTGCAGAAATAGATGTAACAGAAAGATTCCCTATGGAAAATGTTAAGAAAATGGCTAAACTAGGAATGATGGGAATTCCTTTTAGTAAAGAATATGGCGGAGCTGGTGGAGATACTTTATCTTACATCTTAACTGTTGAAGAATTATCAAAAGTTTGTGCTACTACAGGGGTTATAGTTTCAGCTCACACTTCATTATGTGCTTCATTAATAGATCAATTTGGTACTCCAGCTCAAAAAGAAAAATATTTAACTCCACTTGCAAAAGGTGAAAAATTAGGTGCTTTTGGATTAACTGAACCAGGAGCAGGTACAGATGCTGCAGGACAACAAACTACAGCTGTATTAGAAGGTGATAATTACATTTTAAACGGAAGTAAAATCTTCATAACTAATGGTGGAGTTGCAGATACTTTCATAATCTTTGCTATGACTGATAAGAGTCAAGGTACAAGAGGAATTTCAGCTTTCATAGTTGAAAAGAATTTCCCAGGATTCTCAATTGGTAAGTTAGAAGACAAAATGGGTATAAGAGCTTCTTCAACAACTGAGTTAATCATGGAAAACTGTGTTGTTCCAAAAGAAAACTTAATCGGAAGAGAAGGAAAAGGGTTTGGAATAGCAATGAAAACTTTAGACGGTGGTAGAATAGGTATCGCTGCTCAAGCATTAGGTATAGCAGAAGGAGCTTTAGAAGAAGCTGTTGCTTACATGAAAGAAAGAAAACAATTTGGTAGATCATTATCTGCATTCCAAGGATTACAATGGATGGTAGCAGAAATGGATACTAAAATCGAAGCTGCAAGATTTTTAGTATATAAAGCAGCTTGCTTAAAAGAAGAGGGTAAACCATATTCTATAGATGCTGCAAGAGCTAAATTATTCGCTGCGGATGTAGCTATGGAAGTTACAACTAAGGCAGTTCAATTATTCGGTGGATATGGATATACTAAGGAATACCCAGTAGAAAGAATGATGAGAGATGCTAAGATAACTGAGATTTATGAAGGAACTTCAGAAGTTCAAAAAATGGTTATCGCAGGAAGCATATTAAGATAATTTTAGGAGGGCTTTGAGATGAAAATAGTAGTTTGCTTAAAACAAGTGCCAGATACAACAGCTGTTAAAATAGATCCAAAAACAGGAACTCTTATAAGAGATGGAGTTCCATCAATAATAAACCCAGAGGATAAACATGCTTTAGAAGCTGCATTACAATTAAAAGATAATAATGGAGCAGAAGTAACTGTATTAAGTATGGGACCACCTCAAGCTAAATCAGCTTTAAGAGAAGCTTTATGTATGGGAGCTGATAAAGCAATTCTTATAACTGATAGAGCATTTGCAGGTGCAGATACATTAGCTACTTCAAAGGCTTTAGCTGGAGCATTAAAGAAATTAGAATATGACATAATATTTGCAGGAAGACAAGCTATAGATGGAGATACTGCACAAGTTGGTCCAGAAATAGCTGAACATTTAAATATTCCTCAAGTAACTTATGTTCAAGGAGTTAAAGTTGAAGAAGATGGATTATTAGTAAATAGAGCTTTAGAAGATGGATATGAATTAATAAAAGTTGAGGCTCCAGTACTTTTAACTGCTATAAAAGAGTTAAATGAGCCAAGATACATGAATGTTAAAAATATATTTGAAACATCTGATGATGAAATCTTAGTATGGTCAGCTGATGACATAGATGTAGATAAAGCTGAATTAGGATTAAAAGGATCTCCAACAAAAGTTAAGAGATCAATGACTAAAGAAGCTAAAGGTGCAGGAGAAATAGTTAAAGAATCACCTAAAGATTCAGTTACTTATGTACTAGGCAAATTAAAAGAAAAACACTACATCTAAGGATTATGGGAGGTATTTAAGATGAATAAAGCAGATTTCAATGGCGTTTGGGTTTTTGCAGAGCAAAGAGAAGGTCAATTACAAAAAGTTTCATTAGAATTATTAGGTGAAGGTAGAAAAATCGCTGATAAATTAGGATCAAAATTAACAGCGTTATTAATAGGAAATAAAGTTCAAAATTTAGTTGAAGATTTATCAAGACATGGTGCTGATGAAGTACTAGTTGTTGATGCTCCAGAATTAGAACATTACACAACTGATGGATATACAAAAGCTATATGTGAATTAGCTAATGCTAAAAAACCAAATATAATTTTCATAGGAGCAACATTCATAGGAAGAGATTTAGGTCCAAGAGTTGCTGCAAGATTAGAAACTGGTTTAACTGCTGACTGTACATCTTTAGATGTTGATGTTGAAAGTGGAGATTTATTAGCAACAAGACCAGCATTTGGTGGTAACTTAATGGCTACAATCGTATGTCCAGATCACAGACCACAAATGGCTACAGTAAGACCTGGAGTTTTTGAAAAACTTCCACTAGAAGAAAATGATGCAACTGTAGAAAATGTTGAAGTAAAATTCAACTCTAATGATATAAGAACAAAAATTGTTGAAATAATTAAAGAACACAAAGATATCGTTGATATATCAGAAGCTAATGTATTAGTTGCAGGTGGTAGAGGGATTGGTTCAGAAGAAAACTTCAAAATGCTTAAAGAATTAGCAGAAATTATGAATGGATCAATAGCAGCTTCAAGAGCAGCAGTAGAAAAAGGATGGGTAGATAAAGATTACCAAGTTGGACAAACAGGAAAAACTGTTAGACCCAATATATATGTAGCTTGTGGTATATCAGGAGCTATTCAACATGCCGCTGGTATGCAAGATTCAGATATGATAATAGCTATAAATAAAGATGCTAATGCTCCAATAATGAAGATTGCTGACTATGCAATAGTTGGGGATGTAAATAAAGTTGTTCCAGAATTCATAGCTCAATTAAAAGCTATGAAGGAAGAAGCTTAATTAATAAATAATATAACAAGGGTAAACTTATAAAATTTTTCAATTAATGGTGTAGGGCTTTTCTGTTAAGTCAGAAAAGTCCAATTAAAGAGAGTATTTAGGAGGAACTTAATATGGAAAAGATTTTTGTAATTGGTGCAGGTACAATGGGTGCTGGAATAGTTCAAGCATTTGCACAAAAAGGATATGAAGTTATCGTTAGAGATATCAAAGACGAGTTTGTTGATAGAGGAATAGCTGGAATCAACAAAGGTCTTACTAAATTAGTTTCTAAAGGAAAAATAACTGAAGAAGATAAAGAAGCAGTATTATCAAAAATCACTGGAACTACTGATTTAGGATTAGCTGCTGACTGTGATTTAGTTATAGAAGCTGCAGTTGAAAATATGGAAATCAAAAAACAAATTTTCGCTGAATTAGATAAAATCTGTAAAGAAGAAACTATATTAGCTTCAAATACATCTTCATTATCAATAACAGAAGTAGCATCAGCTACAAACAGACCTGATAGAGTTATAGGAATGCATTTCTTTAACCCTGCAACAATAATGAAACTTGTTGAAGTAATAAGAGGTATGGCTACTTCACAAGAAACTTTTGACAAAGTAAAAGCTATGTCAGAAGCTATAGGAAAGACTCCAGTAGAAGTTGCTGAAGCACCAGGATTTGTAGTTAATAGAATACTTATCCCTATGATAAACGAAGCTATTGGAATATATGCAGAAGGAATAGCTTCAGTTGAAGATATAGATACTTCAATGAAATTAGGAGCTAATCATCCAATGGGACCTTTAGCTTTAGGAGATTTAATAGGATTAGATGTTTGCTTAGCTATAATGGACGTATTATTTAAAGAAACTGGAGATAGTAAATACAGAGCTCACAGTCTTTTAAGAAAATATGTTAGAGCAGGATGGTTAGGTAGAAAAACTGGTAGAGGATTCTACAACTACAACGCATAATATTGAAAGTTTATAAGGTATAAATTTTCTATAGTATAAATCTGATATTATTAAATATTTTAAGATATATATTATAGGAAGAGATTGAAGTAAAGCAAGAGATTGATATTTTATCAATCTCTTTTTCTTTTATAAAAAGCTTTTTATTTAAATTATTTTATCAGGTTGATTTAATTTAGAAAGTTCATTATAATTAAAAGAATGAAAATTGGTGTTAATTAATAATTTTTATCATTAAAAGGAGGTAGTATGTTAAAAAGATTTATACGTTATTATAAACCATATAAGAAATTATTCATTTTAGATTTATTAGCGGCATTTTTAGTTTCAGCTTGTGACTTATTTTATCCTATGATTACAAGAAATATAATTAATGATGTTATTCCAAATAAGCAGATAAAATTATTGTTTGTTTTTGCAATTGTACTTACCCTAATATTCTTAATTAAGGCAGGATTAAACTATTTTATGCAATATTGGGGACATGTAGTTGGAGTTAGAATGCAGGCTGATATGAGAAGGGACTTATTTGATAAGTTACAGGATATGCCCAATAAGTATTTTGATAATAATAAAACTGGAGTTATTATGTCTAGAATAATAAATGACCTTCTAGATATATCAGAATTAGCTCACCATGGCCCAGAGGATTTATTTATATCCTTAGTTATGTTAGTAGGATCCTTTATAATTTTATGTACAATAAATGTACCTTTAACAATTATTACTTTTGCTATAATACCTTTTTTACTTTTTTATACTATTCATAAGAGAAATAAAATGAAAAAAGCATTTAAAGAGACAAGAGTTAAAACTGGTGAAGTAAATGCTACTATAGAAAATAGTATTTCAGGAGTTAGAGTAACTAAATCTTTCGGCAATAAGGCTTATGAAATGGAAAAGTTTGATAAGAGCAATGGTATCTTTAAGAAAGCTAGAGAACATGCTTATAAGGCAATGGCTGAATATTTTTCAGGGATGTTTTTCCTTGTAGATATGCTTGAACTTATAGTTTTAATAGCAGCTGGATATTTTACTTACTTAGGAAAAATAAATATAGGAGATTTCGCAGCATACTTATTATATATAAAGATGTTCTTACAGCCTATTAGAAAACTTATAAATTTCAATGAAATGTTCCAAAATGGAATGTCTGGTTTTGAAAGATATGAAGAGATAATGAATGAGGAAAATGAAAAAGAAATTCCTAATGCAAAGGATCTTAAAGATGTAAAAGGAAAGATTACAATAAAAGATGTTACTTTTAGATATGATAATAAAGAAAGTATTTTAGAGAAGTTCAATTTAGATATTGAAGCAGGTAAAATGGTTGCTTTAGTTGGACCATCAGGTGGAGGAAAGACAACAATATGTAATCTTATACCTAGATTTTATGACTATGAAAGTGGTCAAATTTTTATTGATGATGTGGATATAAGTACTGTTACTTTAAAGTCCTTAAGAGAAAATATAGGTATAGTTCAACAAGATGTATTTTTATTTACAGGAACTATAAAAGAAAATATAATGTATGGAAATCCTAATGCTACAGATGAGGAAGTTATAGAAGCCGCTAAGAATGCATGTCTACATGATTTTATTATGGGCTTAGAAGATGGATATGATACATTTATAGGTGAAAGAGGGGTTAAGCTTTCTGGAGGACAAAAGCAAAGAATTTCAATAGCTAGAGTATTCTTAAAGAACCCAGCAATATTAATATTAGATGAAGCTACATCTGCTTTAGACAATGTTACAGAATATGAAATACAAAAAGCTTTAGAAGAATTAAGTAAAGATAGAACAACCCTTGTAGTTGCTCATAGACTTTCAACTGTTAAAAATTCTGATGAGATAGTGGTATTAACAGATAAAGGAATAGAAGAAAGAGGAACACATGAAGAGCTTATGAAGCTTGGTGGCGTTTATAGCAATCTTCATAACTTATAATTTAGTTTAATTAAAACTGTATTAAGAGTAATTTTATTTACTTTTAGTGCAGTTTTTATTTTTATATAGGAATACTTTACATAATCTTTGAATATAAATATAATAGGAGAATTATATTTTATATTTTGCAAGGGTGAATTTATGAATAGTAAAAACATTTTTAATACAATATATTACATAGTTATTTTTATGTTAGTTATAATATTAGTAAATAATTTTATGAGTAAGTCAGATTCAATATTTAAAGCTGTTGGATTTAGAACATATTCAATATTAAGTGGAAGTATGGAACCAGAGATTAATACTGGAGATTTGGCTATTGTTAAGAGCGTTGATGCTGAGGAGGTTAAAGTTGGAGAGATAATAACGTTTAAATATGAGGGGAAAGTAGTTACCCATAGAGTTGTTGAAAAAAATGAAGAGGGATTTATAACAAAGGGTGATAATAATAATGCTAATGATACTGAAATAGTTAGAAGAGAAGACTTAATAGGAAAAGTTTTATTTCATATGCCTTTCTTAGGGTATGTTACAGTATTTTTATCAAAGCCTATAGTAATATCAGGACTTATGGTCCTAATTGCAATAAGCATACTTTGGGATACTTTTAAAGTTGATAAGAAAAAAACAATAAAGGCTTAGCTTAATAACATGGAGGGTGATTCGAAAGAACACCTATCCGTGTTTTTCTTTTTATATTATATAAAAAGACTATTTATTAATAACTTTTATTAGTATAATATTATTAGTATAAGGTTTTAAAATTATCGCTTAAAATATTGATGTTTTAAGTTTAAATCTTATTTATATGTATTTTTAAAAATAAAGTTTTTATTTATAATAACTAGAAGATAGAAGTTTATAGTAATAAAACTTTATTTTGGAGGGATAATATGTTAGTTGAAAAAGCAAGAGAAAAGTGGGATAAGAAACATGATTTAAATTGTGCAGAATGCATAATGTATGCTGCAAATGAAGAATATAATTTAAATTTATCAAAGGAAACTTTAAAAGTAATGTCTTCTTTTGGTGGAGGATTAGCAATAGGAAATGTATGTGGAGCGGCAACTGGGGCAGCAGGTGTTCTAGGACTTATATTTACAGAGGATAGAGGACATCAAAGTCCACAAACTAGAGCATTAACACAGGAATTTATGGAAAAGTTTTATGATAAATTGGGATACTATAATTGTACTGACTTAAAAGCTAAGTACAAAAAAGATGATGACAGAAGATGCATAGTTATGATAGAGACTGCAGCTGAGGTTTTAGATGAAATCGTAAGAAGAGAAAGATAGGTGAAAAGAATGGATTTTAAAAGTGTAGAATATGGAGAGAACAAAGTAATATTAAAAGATGCAAAAAACTTTAATATAAAACAAGTTTTTGAATGTGGTCAATGTTTTAGATGGGAAAGAACAGAAAGTGGTTCATACATAGGAGTTGCCTTTGGGAAAGTTATAGAGTTAGCTCAAGAAGGCGATGATGTAATAATATACAATACTAACAAAGAAGATTTTGAAAATATTTGGGTTGATTATTTTGATTTAGAAAGAGATTATTCAAAAGTAAAAGAAGCTTTATCTTGGGATGAAACATTAAAGAGTGCTGTTGAATTTGGATATGGAATAAGAATATTAAATCAAGATCCCTTTGAACTTGTTATTTCATTTATAATATCAGCAAGAAATAGTATTCCTGTAATTTCAAAGACCATAAAGAAAATAAGTGAAAGATGGGGAGAACCAATAGAGTATAAGGGAAATACTTATTATTCATTCCCAACTCCAGAAAGGCTATCTAAGGCTTCAATAGATGATATAAGAGAGACAGGAGCTTCATTTAGAAGTAAATATATATGGGATACAACTAAAAATATATATAACTGTGAGTTAGCTAAAAAGGGAATACTAGATGCGCCAGAAGAAGATATAGTTGAAATATTAGAAAAATATGATTTAGAAAAGATAACTAATATGGATGCTGATGGATGTCATAAAGGACTTCAAGAATTTATGGGAGTAGGAGCAAAGGTAGCAGACTGTATAATGCTATTTTCTATGAAAAAAAGTTCTGCATTCCCAGTAGATGTTTGGGTTAAAAGAGCAATGATGCATTTTTATGGAGCTGATGATGCTTCATTAAATAAAATAAGAATTTTTGCAAGAGAGAGATTTGGAGAATATTCTGGATTTGCTCAACAATATCTATTCTATTATGCTAGAGAAAATGGAATAAAGATCTAAGAAAAAACTTACAAACATATTTAGAGAATTACTAGATTAAGCTAAGAATTTAAATTCTAAAGCTTATTTAGATATTCTCTTTATATTGTTTGTAAGTTTTATTTTGATGCAGTACATTTTGTTAATAACGGCCTTTTTTACGGATAGCTTTGGATTTTTTTATAGTAACATTAGCATCGCCAGGTTGCTTTTTTATGAATTTTAAGTAACGCTTAATTTTTTCATCATCTTTAAGCCTTGGAAGAGAATTAAGTCTAACAGCCAACTCATAGTTACTATATAAAGCATGTACTTGTTTATGGCAAGGTACACAAAGCCAAGTTGTTTCATCAAATCTTCCACCTTTTTCGCGAGGAATTAGGTGATGTTCTGTGATTTTAGGAACTTTTCTTTCGCAAAGAGCACATATATGAGTTTCTTTATTCATATTAATCACACCTTAAATAATTAGAATACTTATAAATATTATAATATATGTATTTAAAATTAAAAAAGCCGTTACTTTAATAGTTTGAAAATTTAAGAAGATTTATTCTAAATTTTTAAATTAACCTATTGTATATTAAATATTATTTTTATTTTAAATGTTTATGTTTTTTGAGGTTATAAAATATTTTAGATATTATTGAAAATATCATTACTAGAAATAAAATAAAAATTGCTAAAAATAAAAAATAAGATTCAGGCAAAACATTTATTATTGGATCTTTCTTAGGATCAAATATCCAGTAATCATTATTGAAAAATATTTTATGAAATATAGTAAAGACTTTTGAGAAGTTTAAGTAAAAACTTAAAATTAAACTAAGAAATATAAATAAAACTTCATAGAAGAAAATATTGAAAGCTTTTAATGATATTTTTAGTTTGAATTTTTTTGAAAGTATAAATAAAATTATTCCTAAAATTAAGCAAGCTAATCCTATTAAATATATTGAAGAAAAAATTTCTTTAACTTCTAGAAAGTGAAATTCTCCTATAGGGCTTATTTTAAAGTTTTTAAACTTAAGAACTTCTTCTTGGGGAGAATTTAAATAATGAATTATATTATTATAGTCATTTAAAATTTCTTCGCTGCTAAGGTTGTTATAGTTAGGGATTCTATTAAGCTTAATAAATAGAGAATAGATTATGGGAGAAATATTTAATGTTACAATAACAGCTAATACTAATGAACTTATTAGTAAGTAAAAAGAGAATAATATATCTTTTAAAATCTTAATCATTATTTACTCCTTAAAATAATTATTTTTATTTATTTTAGACTTTTTTATTAAATATTAAACAAAAATACATATTTTAAGAAAAATTTTAGTATTAATTTATAGTATGTAGTGTATTAAGATATAATAATATGGAAATAAGTAATAAATAGAGATGTATATTAAAAAAAGCAAATTAAAGAAATTTCAAAAGAATAGCAGAAAACTTAAGATAAATTATCTTAAACATAGAAAATAATAATAATATATTCTAAATAAATAAATTTAGTTATTGAATTTACAACTGGTAAATTATATGATAATAGTAAGAATTAGCACTCTATATTAGTGAGTGCTAAATAAAAATAATTAGCATTTTTAAGGAGGGTTTTTTAATGAGTATTAAACCACTTGGAGACAGGGTTGTTATTAAAAGATTAGAAGCAGAAGAAACTACTAAAAGCGGTATAATAGTTACTGGAACTGCTAAGGAAAGACCACAAGAAGCAGAGGTTATTGCTGTGGGTCCAGGAGCAATAGTTGATGGAAAAAGAACTGAGATGGAAATTAAAATAGGAGATAAAGTATTATATTCTAAATATGCAGGAACAGAAGTTAAGTTCGAGGGGGAAGAATATACTATCTTAAGACAAGACGATATACTAGCAATAGTTGAATAGTTTTAAACTATAAGTGATTTAGATATTCATAATATATTTGGGAGGTAAATTAATATGGCTAAAACATTATTATTCGGTGAAGAAGCAAGAAGATCTATGCAAGCGGGTGTAGATAAATTAGCTAACACTGTTAAGGTTACATTAGGACCAAAAGGAAGAAATGTTATTTTAGATAAAAAATTTGGATCACCATTAATAACAAATGATGGGGTTACAATAGCAAGAGAAATTGAACTTGAAGATGCTTATGAAAATATGGGAGCTCAACTTGTAAAAGAAGTAGCTACAAAGACTAATGATGTGGCAGGAGATGGAACTACTACAGCTACCTTATTAGCGCAAGCAATTATAAGAGAAGGATTAAAAAATGTAACAGCAGGGGCAAATCCTATATTAATAAGAAATGGAATTAAAACTGCCGTTGAAAAAGCTGTAGAGGAAATACAAAAAATTTCTAAGCCTGTAAATGGAAAAGAAGATATAGCGAGAGTTGCTGCAATTTCAGCTGCTGATGAAAAAGTTGGTAAGTTAATTGCAGATGCTATGGAAAAGGTAGGAAATGAAGGCGTTATAACTGTAGAAGAATCTAAATCAATGGGAACAGAGTTAGACGTTGTTGAAGGTATGCAATTTGATAGAGGATATGTATCAGCTTATATGGTTACTGACACTGAAAAAATGGAAGCTGTTTTAGATAATCCATTAGTATTAATAACAGATAAGAAAATAAGTAATATCCAAGATTTATTACCATTACTTGAGCAAATAGTTCAAGCAGGTAAAAAACTTTTAATAATAGCTGATGATATAGAAGGCGAAGCTATGACAACATTAGTTGTTAATAAATTAAGAGGAACATTTACATGTGTTGGGGTTAAAGCACCTGGATTTGGTGATAGAAGAAAAGAAATGTTACAAGATATAGCTACTTTAACAGGTGGCGTTGTTATATCTGATGAAGTAGGCGGAGATTTAAAAGAAGCTACATTAGATATGCTTGGAGAAGCTGAAAGTGTTAAGGTAACTAAAGAAAGTACCACAATAGTTAATGGAAGAGGAAACTCAGAAGAGATCAAAAATAGAATTAACCAAATAAAATTACAATTAGAAGCTACTACTTCTGAATTTGACAAAGAAAAATTACAAGAAAGATTAGCCAAATTAGCAGGTGGGGTTGCAGTAGTTAAGGTTGGAGCTGCCACTGAAACAGAGCTTAAGGAAAGTAAGCTAAGAATAGAGGATGCTTTAGCAGCTACAAAGGCAGCTGTTGAAGAAGGAATAGTTCCAGGTGGTGGAACAGCTTACGTAAATGTAATAAATGAAGTTGCAAAATTAACTTCTGATATTCAAGATGAACAAGTTGGTATAAATATAATTGTAAGATCTTTAGAAGAACCTATGAGACAAATAGCTCATAACGCAGGACTAGAAGGTTCAGTTATAATAGAAAAAGTTAAAAATAGTGATGCAGGTGTAGGATTTGATGCTTTAAAAGGAGAATATAAGGACATGATCAAAGCAGGAATAGTTGATCCAACTAAAGTTACAAGATCAGCTCTTCAAAATGCAGCATCAGTAGCATCAACATTCTTAACAACAGAGGCTGCTGTAGCAGATATTCCAGAAAAAGAAATGCCTCAAGGTACAGGTATGGGAATGGACGGAATGTATTAATAAAAGAATAAAAAGGATGACTTAAATGTCATCCTTTTTTTATTTAACTCTTATTGAAAATAATTACATAATATGATTAAAATGGTTTAAATGTCGAAAAAGTGATTGAAAAGTTTATGAAAACAGGTTATTTAGAAATTAATTGTAATTAAAAGTATTAATTTTAAGGTTTTAATTGGTATAAAAAATATATATTAAAAAAAATAAAAAATATTGTATTATTTTGTAGACAACTGGGAAAAAATGTGTTATTATAAATACATAAGTTACAAATGATTTTTGAAAAACAAAAGAACTATAAATACTAAAGATAAAATAATGACTAACAAATGAATTCATAGAACGAAAGATATTAAAGTTACATATGAGTTAAGTTTAAAAATAGTTTTTGCTATTAAAACAAAAGACATTAGAGAGATACGAAAGAATTTATAGAATACTTAAATAAATTAGAATAAACAAAAGATTTAAAAAAACGAAAGATTTAAGATAACTTAAGACTTGAAATAACATAAGAGATTAAATATACAAATGATATATTAAAAGAGATTCTTTAAAAGAATCTCTTTTTTTGTGCATATAAATGGTAAAAATGTCCATAATCCTAATATAAATCTAAAGTTAAATATTTTTTAACTTTAAAAAATATAAAGGGAGGACTATAAATGTCATTAATAAGAAGAAGTGTAATAAGTAGAAGAAATGAAGGGAAAAGAAATAAGAAAGGGGGATTCACATTAATAGAATTAACTGTTGTTTTAGCTATTATGGCTATAATTTTAACAGTTATAGCTCCAAATTTCTCATCTGTTAAAGATAGTGCTAAGACAAAAGTAGATCAACAAAATTGTGCTGCTATTGAAAGATCTGTGGAAATGTTATTGGCAGAAGATGCTATTTCAAGTAGTGTTACAAACATAAAAATAACTTCAAGTAATGGAAATGTACAAATTACAGGAATAAGTGATGATGCTAGTAAAGGTAAGTTACAAGATTTACTTGAAGATTTAGATAAGCCTCAAAGCGGAAACTCTTATGATGTAAATATAGAAAATGGAAGAAAAGTTACGGTGTCTATAATATAAATATACTTTAATTAAATTAATTTTTATAGGGGCTGTATAAAATATAATAATAAAACTTATTTTGCTACATGCCCTTATTTTTTAGGATTTCAAAAGATATAATTTAATCATTTATTAAGTATTATTTAAGAATAATATTAAATAATTAAAAAAAATAAATTATTCGTATAATGATTAAAAAAGCTCAATGAAAAATGTTTACAAAAAATTCTAAGATGTTTATAATAATTATGAAATATTAATAAACAATTCATTTTTAAATGATTTTGGAGGAAATGTGTCTATAATATTTTTTTTATTTGGATTAATAATTGGAAGTTTTTTAAATGTGTGTATTTTTAGAATTCCTGCGGGGGAGTCTATAGCATTTCCGCCTTCACACTGTGGTACATGCAAAAAACAATTAAAACCCATAGATTTGGTACCTGTTTTTAGTTATTTATTTTTAGGGGGAAAGTGTAGATATTGTAAAAGTAAAATATCTATAAGATATCCATTAATAGAATTGCTTACAGGTTTTTTATATTTTTGTGTATATAAATATTATGGTATATCTTTTTTGACAGTTAAGTACATAGTCTTAATTACATTTCTCATAGTAATTTCATTTATAGATTACGACACCCAAGATGTTTACGCGGTTACTACTTATCCAGCTATAATACTTGGGATTATTTTTGCCCTAATAGAAAAAATTTATTTTGGAGAAAATATTTTAAATTACTTTATAGGATTATTAATATCCTCTGTAGTAATATTTTTAATTAGTAAATTGACTGGAGCTATGGGAAGTGGAGATATAGAGATACATGCTATAGCAGGAATTTTTTTAGGATGGAAATTAGCAATAATAAATATATTTTTATCATTTATTATTGGAGGAGTAATAGCTGTATTAGCTATTTTATTTAAACAAAAGAAAAAAGGTGATTATATAGCTTTTGGACCAGCTATAGGAATATCTACTATTGTTTTAATATTTTTTGGAAACATAATAATACCAATATATTTTGGGTTGTGAAAAATTTAATATACTAGTTTAGATTAAGTTTTATAGTTAAATTTTTCGCTTGAAAAGGAGGCATTTTCTTTGATTAGTTATCAGAAAAAGCGTTTAGGAGATATACTAATTGAATCAGGAAAGCTTACAGAGGATAGGCTTAAAGAAGCATTATTTATTCAGAAGCAAGTTGGAAAAAGGCTTGGAGAAATCTTAGTTGAACAAAATTTTGTTACTGAAGAGGATATAATAGAAGTTTTAGAAAAACAATTAAATATTGAAAGAGTAAATCTTGAAATTATAAGAATAGATAGAAGAGCTATAAAGATGATTTCAGAAAAGGTTTGTAGAAAACATTTGATATTTCCTTATGAAGTGGATGATAATACCATAAAAGTTGCAATGGCAGATCCACTAGATATAGTTGCAATAGATGATGTTGAGATTTCTACAGGTTTAAATGTGCGTCCGTATATAGCTGTAAAACAATCTATTCAAAGAGCTATAGATATATATTATTCAAACCAAAAAGTTTTATCAGTTGCAGAAGAATTATCAAAAGCTTCTGATGAAGAAAGTAATGAACTTAATTTAGATAAAATTGAGGAAATAGATAATTTGGATAATGCTCCTATTGTAAAAATGATAGAGTATGTTATTAAAAACGCAGTTGAAGAGAGAGCTAGTGATATACATATTGAAACTTATGAAAATATATTAAGAATTAGATATAGAATAGATGGTAAGTTACATACCATATCTACTTTGCCGGTAGATACCCTAGCTCCTTTAGTTACTCGTGTTAAAATTTTAGCAAACTTAGATATATCAGAGAAAAGGCTTCCTCAAGATGGAAGAATTCTTACTAAGGTTGGGGATAAGCAAATAGACTTAAGGGTATCTATTCTTCCTATGATAACAGGAGAAAAGATAGTTATAAGAATAATAAATAAGGAAAATTTCATAATTTCTAAGGAAGGACTTGGACTAAAGGATTATGAACTTACTTTGTTAGACAAAATAACAAAGCATTCTAATGGAATAATTCTTGTTACAGGGCCTACAGGAAGTGGTAAAACCACAACACTTTATACTATTTTAAATGAGCTAAACACAGAAAGTAAAAATATTATTACTGTAGAGGATCCTGTTGAGGTATCAATTGAAGGAATTAACCAAGTTAATGTTAATACTAAAGTTGGATTAACATTTGCTACAGGATTAAGATCTATATTAAGACAAGACCCTGATACCATAATGGTTGGGGAAATAAGAGATACTGAAACAGCTCAAATAGCAATAAGATCAGCTATTACAGGTCACTTAGTTTTATCAACTTTACATACTAGTGATGCTCCATCTAGTGTTTTAAGACTAGAAGATATGGGAGTTCAAAGATACTTAATTGCAAATGCTATTAAGGGAGTTATAGCTCAAAGACTTGTGAGAAGAATTTGTCCAAATTGTGGACAAACATATGAAGCTACACCATATGAAAAAGAAATATTAAATATAGATAAAAATGAAGAGCTTATACTTCGTAGAGGAAAAGGGTGTGCTTATTGTAATAATACTGGCTATGTAGGTAGAATGGGTATTTATGAAATTATGGAAATAACTAAGGAACATAGGGATGCTATTTTAGAAAATAAAAGTGCAGATATTCTTAAGGAAATTTCAATTAAGCATGGTATGAGAACTCTTGGACAAGCATGTAGAGGTTTAGTCTTAGAGGGAAATACCACAGTTGAAGAAATGTTAAATATAACTTACGATATGTAATTTGGTGAAAGAAAAGGAGAGGAATTATGGCAAATTTTAAATATAAAGCTATTAATTCAGAAGGGCAAAGAATAGAAGGTTCTCAAAGTGCTGATTCTGAAAGCCAAGTTAGGGAAATGCTTTTATCAAATCAATATTATCCTCTAAGTATAGAAAAGGAAAATAGTAAAGGTAAAAGCAGTCTTTCTTTTAATCGTAAGGTGAAGCTTAAGGATATAGCAGTATTTTGTAGACAGTTTTATGTTATGTTAGATTCTGGATTATCTATTGGTAAAGCTTTAAATATATTAATAGAGCAAGGTGAGAAGCCAAAGCTTAGGGAAGCCTTAATTGGAGTAAATGGAGATTTGAAAAGAGGGGAAACCCTAGCAAGCTCAATGAGAAAAAGAAAAGATGTTTTTCCAAACTTACTTACTAGCATGATTGATGCTGGGGAGAGAAGTGGTAATTTAGATATAATCTTAAAAAGAATGGCTGAGTACTATGAAAAAGAGACAAAGATAAGAGGAAAAATTAAAAGTGCTATGATTTATCCAGTAGTTCTTGGAGTGGTGGCTATTATTGCTATTACATTTATTCTTACTTTTGTAATGCCAACCTTTGTACAAATGTTTGAAGAAAACAATGTAGACCTTCCAACATCAACTAAGATGGTTCTTGGGACAAGTAAGATGTTAGGAAAGTATGGAATAATAATTTTTTTAATTTTAGTAACAGCAATTATATTACTTGGCAAATATTTAAAGAGTGAAGAGGGTCAATATAAGTTAAGTGTAATAAACTTAAAAATTCCAGTAATAAAGAAATTAACTCAAAAAATAATAGTTTCTAGATTTACAAGAACTATGGGAATAGTATCATCAAGTGGAATGTCCTTAGTAACCTCACTAGAAATAGTTGCCTCTGTAGTTGGAAATAAAATTGCAGAGAAAGAATTACTAAAAGTAAAAGAAAAGGTCTTAAAAGGTGAAGGACTAGGAGATTCAATAATGAAAATAAAAATCTTCCCACCAATGCTTGCTTCCATGGTTAAGGTTGGAGAAGAAGCTGGTTCACTAGACAGCATATTAGATAAAACAGCAGACTTTTATGATGATGAACTAGAAAGAGAAATACAAACAGCAACAGCCTTAATAGAGCCTGCAATGATAGTTGTTATGGGAATAATTATAGGATTCCTACTAATTTCAATATTAACACCTATGTTTACAATGTATAACAGTATAGGTTAAAAGGATAATTAAAAGTTTAGCTTTTAATATAAATTACATATTATTTTAAGGAGGAAAACCAATGAATACAAAAAAACAAAACAAAAAAAAGAAAGGGTTCACGCTAATTGAACTTATAGTAGTAATAGCAATAATAGCAATATTAGCAGCAATAGCTATACCAAATTATTTATCAATTCAAAGAGATTCAAAAGTAAAAGCTGATGTAACAAGTGCAAAGAGTATTTATGACGCAACATCAGTTTTAATAGCACAAGATAAAATTACAGCGACTAATGGAAAGTTTGATGCTAATATATTATTAGATGAAGCTACTGCTAAAAAAGATGAGAAATCCAAGGACATAGTAAATTACTTAGCTAATGACAAGGGAATAAAAGCTTTAACTTCACAATCTATAAATGGTGGAAATTTTGAAGTATGCATAAGAGGAACAGAAAATGAGCCGAAAATAAGTGTTTATGTTAAAAAACCAGGTGATGATAAGTTTGTTCAATTTTACCCAGATAACTACACTGGTCAAGATACAGCTTTACCAGCAGCTAATCAATAAAAGGAATTAAAATAATTTTATTAAGTAAAATTATGTTTAAAATCAAAGTGTAAGGAGAAATTCCTTACACTTTTCAACTATAAAAGGAAAAGGAGGGAAAGTTTTGGCAATAGAAAATAAAGAGAAGAAGAGTATATTGCAGATGGATGTTTCTGATATACTTAAGGCTCTTAAGAGAAAGAATTCTGGGAAAAAGAATGACAAAAAGGGTAGTAAGAAAAAAGCTAAGATTGTTATATGTAAAAAAGCTATTTCTATTGATGTTGGAAGTGAGAATACTAAAGTTGTTGTTGGAAGATATCATAGAAATAAGGTTAGTATAGATAAGGCCTTTGAGTTTAAGACACCTAAGGGAAGTATAGAAGATGGTCATATTAAGGATATAGATAGTTTGGCTATGGCTATTAATGATGCTTTGGATTCTAATAACGTTAAGAATGATAATGTAATTTTTACTACAAATAGTACTTCTATTATAAATAGAACAATTATTATTCCAAAGGTGGATGAGGATGAAATAGAATCAGTTATTAAGTACGAAGTTCAGCAATATCTTCCTATAAATTTAGAGGATCATATGATTCAATATAATGTTTTAGGGGAAAAGGTTATTGATGGGACTGAAAAGCTAGAGGTTTTAATTGTAGTTTATCCAAATAGAATGGTTTATTCCTATGCAGAGCTTGTTAATAAAATTGGTGGAAAACCATATGCTTTAGATTTAAATTATAATTCTAAAAGAAAAGCTTATTACGTAATGAATCCTGAAATAAAGGAGTCTATTTTAAGTATTGATATGGGAGCAGAAAATATAGGCTTAACAATAATGAAAGATAATGAGTTAATACTAATAAAAACTACAAAATCTGGTGGGAATTATTTAAACAGTAAAATATCAAAAGTATTAGAAATTTCATCAGAAAATGCAGAAATGCAAAAGAGAGAAAATTGCAATTTGATGAACAGAGAAGAAGGACCTTTAGAACATGTTGTTAGAGAGGTTGTAGATTCTTGGGTTGATGAAGCTAGTAGAATAATTAAATATTATAAAAGTAAAAATACTCAAAATAATATAGACAAGATATATCTTTGTGGAGGAAGTTCAAACATAAAAGGACTAGAAAGATATGTATCAACTAAACTAAATATGAAAGTAAAGATAGTTCAAGGAAATAGCAATATAGAATTTAAAAAAGGTGTAGAAGAAGTGAATATTTCAGAATACATAAACGCTATTGGAGCCTTAATAAGACTTTAGGTTGGTGATAAATAATGAGAGATTTTAACTTTTTCTCCCATATAGCTGAGGAAAGAAAAAGTGATTCAAAAAGAAAGTATATAGGATTTGGAATAATTGGAGCCTTAGCCTTTATATTTTCAGTTAACTTTTCAGTAAATATGATAAAAGAACATGTTTTAGGTAAAAACATAAGTTATTATCAAGGAGAAATAGATAATCCAGATATGCAAGAAAAGTTAGCTATAGCAATGAAGGTGGAAAAGGAACATGATGATTTAGAAAAGTATTATAATAATGTGAAAGTTGCTACAGGACAAGTTTATGATAATAACTATGTAACTACTCAAAGAATTAAAATAATAAATAGTACTGTTCCTAAGGATTTAGTATTTACTCAAATAAGTATAGACAACAAAACATTAACTATACAAGCATTATCAAAAACAAGAAGTGCTATAAGTGATCTTCAATATAACTTAAATAATTTAGGTTTTATAGAAAATACATATATAAGTGGAATTGGAGAAAGAAATGCACAGGGAGACTATTCATTCTCCATAAGTTGTACTTTAAAGGAGGTAGGAAATAATGAAAATTAATAAAAGAGAAAAAACTTTATTATTTGTCCTAGCTCTAGGGGTTGTTGGTTTTGGATACTATAAAGTGGTTTGGGACTATCAATATAACAAATTAAAGGATTTAAAATCAAAGGAACTAAAAGTAAAGCAAGAATATAACCATGATGTGAAAATGGTTAATTCCATAGAACCTAATAAGGAAGAAATAAATATTTTTAATTCAGAAATTCAAAACTTAACATCAGGCTTTTATTCAAACATATCACAGCCCAATATAATATTAGAATTAAATAATCTTATGAATGATGCAAATGTTAAAGGAACTATGAGTTTTTCTGAAATAAAAACTATGCCTGTTATTGAAAAGCAAGAGGGAGATTCATCTAGTAAAAGTGAGGATGATGAAAATAAAAACCAAATACAGGGAATAGTTAATGATTATAATAATATAACCGATAAGAAGAAAAATGAAGATAAAAAAGATAAAAAACCAGAGGAAATTTATAACTTAAACCAAATGACAGTTTCATTAAGTGTAAATGGTACTTATGATAATGTTATGAAATTTATGAAGTCTATTGAAGAGAATCCAAAGCACATAAATATACTTAATTTTAATTTAAGTGCACAAACTGATGGAAATGTATCAGCAAATATGAATATACAACTTGTTGCAATTCCAAAGATAGATGCTTCAAAAGAAGAGTTTACAACAGCTGATGAGAAGTATGGTAAGGAAAATCCATTTTCAGGAGCAAGTGCGGTTGGAACAGGAACAATAGAAAATGAATTAGAAAATTCAAAGGTTAAGAATGATTTCTTAATGACTGTTAGACCTATAAATTCAGATTTGCCAACAATAGTTTTAGGTAAAACAGATGATAAAGACAAAAAAACATATTTAAATAATGATGAAAACTCAGTAAGTAATATTGAGATGTACATTTCAGGTGATAATGGAAAGTACTATTATAAATACAAGGTTGAGGGAAAGAGTTACCCAACAAAATTTGAAGGTAATGGAGAAGAATTTAAACCAAATGGAAATGACATAAACTTTGAAATATTCTCAGAGAAGAGAGTAAATAAAGATGATAAATCTGGAGCTAACATAAAAATAGTGAATAGTTCAGATAAAGAAGTTAATTTAATAATAAATAAAGATGATGAAAAAAGTCCAAGAGTTAATGTAACCACAGATGGCAAGGTTAAAGTAATCAAAAACTAATAGAAAAGGTGTGTGAAGCTATGGGTATCAAAAAAAGAAAAAGTAAAAAAGGGTTTACAGTAATAGAAGCTATAATTAGTTTGGTTTTGTTTACTTTAATAATGATACCCCTAGGTAGCTTTACTTTAACAGCAGTTAAAACATCAGTAAAAAGTGCCACAAAAGAGCAGGCTATAAATGCTGGACAAGGTGCCTTAGAACAATTAAAAACAATTAAGTTAAGTCAGCTAAACAAAATAGATTCAGATGCTAATTATAGTGAGAGTCATAAAGCTACATTGAAGATTGGAAATTTAAATGTTATAAAGACAAAGGACAATCCAATTTATAAAGTTGAAGGTGAATATGTAGATCCTAATAATAAGAAGAAATTTAACATAGATGGAGACATAACGCAGGGTAAGCTTGAGGATAATGGAGAAAATGACAAGGAACATGCTTTTAATGACACTAGTCTAGGAATTGATTATATGGTGTATATAGGAAATAGCACTATAACAGTACATAGGTTAATTAAAGAAGGGGATGATAACTACAATCCAATAGTTAAACCTGGTTGGTATGTAATTAAATATAATAATATAAATAAGGATGGAATCAATAAAAAAAGAATACTAAATCTTAATATAACTAAAAATGAAGATGGAAAGATAGATATTAGATGTGATAATGAGGGCCAACCAGTTAATAACGATCAGTCTAGTAATAACAATAAAAATTTATTAGATAAAAACAGTGTTGATAGAAATATAAACAATATAAAAGTACGCTTTTATGAAGATTCTATAAATAAGGAAATAAACTTAAAAATAGCAAATAAATGCATAGGAAGTCAATTGAATGTTTATACATACAAGAATAAAGGGAGTGGAGTAAGATATAACATTTATACTTCTACTGAAAATCCTCATGGTGATGTAAGTGTATTTAAGAATTATATAGAGGGAAATAGTGAAGATTTAAGAGGTCAATTATTTAATATTAATTTAAAGGTTAAGGAAAAAGATAAGGTTCTTTATAACCTTAATACAACAGAGTTTATAGGAGGATGATAGCATGTTTTATAGTAAAAAAAGAAAAGGGGCAACTCTTGCTTATGTAATAGTGGTATTAGCAATAATTGCTGTAATAGGTACTGCTATAGTTTCACTTTCTTTAACAAACTATAAGGCAATGATTGTCCATGGGAAGAAAACTCAAAATTTATATATGTCAGAATCAGGACTTGATAAAGTTCAAAAAGCCTTAGATATTCTTACTGCTAAGGCTATAACTTATGGAAATGATGCTGTTGCGAAAGAAGATGCATCATTATCATCAGAGGAAGATTTAAAATCAGGTGGTAATAAAACAGATGATGGTTATAAAAAAATATCATCTGAAAAGGAAGAAAGTCAAAATAAAATATTCAAGAAAGCTTATAAGGAATATATTATAAAGCAATTAAATCCTAATAGTGAAGTTAGTAAAAATGAAAAAGTATTTTTATTAGAAAATAATAAAGTTAAGTTTAATAACAATTTAATTAAAATGGCTGAAGAAGATAAAAATAAAGAAAAAAATGAAGAGGGTAATTATGATATTACTCTTATTGATATAAATAATAAAAAAGTATCTAATGGAAGTGGTTTAAATGGAATTTTAAATTTTAAAACCACATCTGACAAGGATAAAAAGGAAGAAGTAAGTTTAAGATTAGATTCTAAGTTTAATGTTAAAGAATCAGATGGTAATAAGAACTATAAAGATGTATCTTTAACTTTTAATATTGAGGTTCCAGATTATAATGGAGCTTATAAAATTGAAGAGTTTCCTTTATATAATGTATGCTCAAATGGTTTAGTTGTTGGAGAAAACTTAAATATTGGTACAGGATCTACATTAAATGTGGATGGTGGAATTTTTGTATCAGCAAATGTTGTTAAGGATAAAGAAGATTTAACAAGTGGAAATATGGTTAATAAAAAAGATGGAGATGGGGTTGTTATTAATGGAGGAACACTTAATGTTAATAATGGCTCTTTGGTAAGTAAGAATGATATAAGACTTGGTGGAGAAGGAAGTGATTTAAAAGTTGGTTGTGAAACAGAAAATAGTAAAAATAATAAGAGTAATTTAAATGATGAATCAAAAAAATCTGATAGTAATTTAAATAACAACTTAGGTGTATACACAGGAAATATAGGAATAAATGGAGATAAGATTGGTTTTGATAAAGATGTTAGTAAAGGAAATATTACTTCTAATTATCCTGTTTATGCAATGAACGATTTAATATTAAATGGAAAAAAATCATCAATAAATTTAAATGATGGTTTTTATGGGCTAAATAGTAATAGAACTGAAGATAAATTAACAGGTAAAATAAATAATTCTAGTGCAATTATAGTAAACACAGATGATATAGGAAATGGATCAAGTATAAAAATAGGACAAGAAGCTATTATAATGGGAACAGCTTACATAAATACAAAGCCTGAAGCATATCAAACTGGAGAGTCTGTTTCTGTTAAAGGAAATTATATAGCCTATACAGTTGATAATGGAAATGTGGAATTTAAATATTATAATCCACTACAACTTGTAAAGCTAGATTCTGTTGGTGAAAAGGCAAAATATTTTAAGGATAATGTTAAAAATGCAAAGGGAACTAAACATTTAGATGGAATAAGTTTACCTAATAATACAACTAGTATTGGAGCTACAATAAGCAATAATGAAGTAAGGCAAAATAATGATAACTTAGACAAGACCACTGGCGTTAGAATAAATCAAGTTAATCAATATGAAAAGGCAATTAATTATATAGGAAGCTTAATTAATAAAACAAATAATGATAATTCAGAAATTGAATTTCCTGATAAGGAAGTAAGAAAAATTGTAAATATTAAAGAGAGTGATGGAAAGTTAACTAAGGCAATAATCTATATAGATTCTAAAAATGATAAGGGTGGAAATCTTAAAATTAAATATGGGAATTCAACAGATGTAACTGATAATGAAATAAATCTAGGAAATGGAATTGGTGCAGGAATAATAGTTACAAAGAAAAATGTAATATTAGATTCTAAAGATAAAAGTTTAAAGTTTAATGGAACTATTATAACAGCTGATAATCTAGATGTTAAAGAAAGTAAAAAAATTGACTTAGTATATGATGACAATATTATAAAAAAAATAATATCTCAAAATTACAATTATTTTAAAAATTTATTTAGAGGACAGGTTTGTAATAATTTTATTACAATAAAATCACAAACCAACATGAGTGATAATACTTTAAATTTAGTTAAAACAAGCAATTGGGAAGTAAATTAAGCTATTAAGAGAAGGTTGGTGATTAAATGAAAAATTTAAAATTAAAAAGAAGAGGGCTTTCTCTTATAGAATTAGTTGTGGCACTATCCTTAATAGCAATAATATTAATGATAGTCAGTCCATTCTTTATTTCAAATTATGTAACTTTAGATAAGACAAGCAATCAAATAGATTTTCAAAGGGAAGCTAAGGCCATAATGAATTATTTTACTGATTCAGCTATGGAAGCATCTAATATAGAAAGCTTAACTAATGTTAAAAATGAGGTTCTTTCAAATAATAATTATACTGAGAGTTTAAAAAAGAACTCTTTGAAATCAAAAGATGGCTACCTTAAACTAACTTTTAATAATAGTGAAAATAAAAATGAACATACAACATTTATATTAAAAGATAAATCATTATATATGAAGAGAGATTCAGAAGAATTTAAAATAGGAGATTTAGTTAGTAGCATTGAACTAACATCTTTAACAGAAGGAGTATCTCAAAGAGAAGTAATAAATAATTTTAAAAATGCTAGTGCAATTAAAATTGAAATTACATTTGATACTAGAAAGAATACACCATATAAGGTAAGCAATATATTAACCTTTAGAAATAAAAATTAAGTTTGGATGGAGGTGAGTGAAATGAATTTATTAAAAAATAAAAGAAGAGTAAATTTTGCTATTATAAGTTTATTATTAGTTTTTAGTATGGCTGGAATGGTTGCATATGGAATTGTGTTTAATGATCCTAAATTTAATATTAAGATAAATAAATCTGAGGATGTTATTGTTTCTGAAAATGGTACAGGAACAGTTAATATAAATGATGGAGATAGTGTTAATGTTAGTTATAATATAGAACCACAAAAACTTTCTATTGAAGAAAAGCCAATTGATGCTGTTGTTATAGTCGATACATCTCAAACTAACGGTAATAATATCCCTACTGTAAAAGCTGCTGTAACAAAATTTGCAAATGATTTTATTACTGGAACTAACAGAAGATTGGGTATAGTAGAATATAATGGTTCTGCAAGTATTGTTAGAGAATTAAATAGTAGCAAATACACTAATGTTATTGAAGAGTATGAAAAAGATGCAAATCATCTAGGAACTAATACTGGTGATGCTTTAAGGTTAGCTAAGTCAATGTTAACCAAAGAGAAAAATAATAACAAAAAGGTTATTATAATTATGACAAATGGATTTGCCAATGCATATACAGGAAGATTTTTCAGAAGTGAAGAAGATTACAGTAATATTAAAAATAAAGAAGATTTTTGGATGAGTAACTATAATAATAATAAAGATATAGAAAACCATGATATTAATAAAGATAATATTATTAGTAGTTTTGGAAGTAGTTATTACCATGGGGATATAGTTTTTGATAATACCGGAATACAGTATGATGGTGTTAATACTTATTTATCTGAAAGATATTTTTATTTAGGTGATGATGAAATAAATAATAGAATGTGGTTTAGTCAAAAGGATAAAAATGCAAATTTTAATACTAGTCTAGGTAATTGGAATAAGTTAATTATGTCTAATTATTATGAACAGAGATATTTGGGAAAAATTTTTAAAAGTATGAATTCTTATATACAGGATATTAATAATATAATTGAAGATAATTATATTTTAAGTTTGAATGATTATAATATATATATATTAAATGAAAAAATTAAAAAGATTAATAGAGATTTAGATAAGTTAAATAATTTATTTTCGGAAAATATAAATAAATTAAAAATAGCAAATACAAATTACTATTACGATTACCATAATTATTATTCAATAGATAATTTAAATTATAAGATAAATAGTTTAGAGAAATTTTTAAATTATATAAATAAATCAGAGGAATTTTATATAAATGCACGTAATGTAAAAAGTAATAATAATTTAAAAAATTATAAAGAGCTTGGAAATGCAACCTTTACAGGAACTCAATACTTTAATAATATTTTAGGACAAATATATTCATGTTATATGGCAAAGGAAGTTGCTGATTCTGGAATAACAATGTACCCTATGTTTTTTGGTGGTGTTAATGAAATAAAAAATAAGGATTTAATAGGATTAAAAGATGGACAAGTAAAAGAATTAGAGTTAAATGGGCACAAAGAAAAAGTACAAAAATGTGGAGATATAAGTTCAGATTCAGGAATTTTGATAAAATCTGACGGAGAATTTAAATTAGGAAAGAATACAAATAAAGGATACTCTAGATATGGTACTGTATATCAATTAGCTGAATTTGGTGATGCAACTAAAAACATATTAATAGGAAATAATAGTTCAGAATCCCTTGAAAAGAAGTTTAATGAAGCTTTAAATATGGTAGAATCAGAAGTTACAGTAAAAACAATACTAGATTTTAGTCAAATACCAAAAGAAATAAGTATTGATGATGTAAAGATAGTTGGAGGCGATAAAGTTAGCATTAAGGATATAGGTGATGGAAAATATCAATTAACAATAACTTATAAAAAAGAAAAAAATAATGATTTTGATGCTAATAACTTCGACATTGAAGTTACATATAAATCTCTTAATGATACGGGAAATATTATAAAGCAGGATGTAGAGGCAAAGATTATAAATAGTGAAAATAATAATGAAATAGCTAAATTTCCAAAGATAACTTTTAATATAGGGCAAAGAGTAACAACTATTGATATAAATGATTCTAGAGGAAAGGTTGGAAATACATATAACTCTTCTAAGAATAATATTAATGTTGGAAAGTCTACAGAAGCAACAGAGATATTTGGACAAGGTTATGCTGATATAAAAGTTAAGGGAATAGGTGATAAGAAAAAAGAATATTATTTTAAATATAATTTTATTGATGAAGATAATAATTCAATTAAAAGTGGAACGCTACCTTTACATTCAGACGGTAACATAATAAATACTAGTGATGTAGATATAGGTAAAGAAGGAAATCTAAACGCTATGTTTTATGAGAACTTAATTTCAGACACTGATAAAACAGAAAAGACATGGACTGATAGAAATAAGTTATTTCAAAAGTCAAAAGGAAAATCTGAAATTTTACCAGCTACTATTTCAAGAGATAGGAACTTAAATAGCATATTTTTTGATTCATATAATCATATGGGTATTCCTTTAGGCTCCAATTATGTAGAAATAAATAAATATTGGGGATATATACAGCCTGAAGAGAGTGGTTGGTATATATTAGGAGCTTATGCAGATGATGGTGTAAGAGCATGGATAACAACTGATAATAAAAAAATAGACTTTACTAATAATGAGTGGGGAATAGATTTAGCTGGATATCCAGGTAGTGATCAAGGATTTGATAAGGGAATTGTATATTTAAAATCTAATTTCTCTCCACATAGACCAACTTATTATAGTAGCTTTGAACCAGTGTATTTAGATAAAAATATGTATTATCCTATATATGTTGAGTATTATAACTATGGTGGGAGTGGAGCTTTTGAGTTGAATTACAACTATTATGGTGATACTGAACCTAAAGATATAAGAAAAACTAATGAGCAAATTAATTATATTATTAAAAATTATAATAATGATTATATGTTGAAATATAAGCTTGAAGATTATAATAATCAGTTAGGTAAGTTTAAAGAAAATATAAAATTTATGGAAAATGGAAGTGGATTTAAATTTTATCCTTCAAAAAATACTACTCCTGGAGAAATTGCAAGTGCAACATTTTCTGGAGAGCATAACTTAATGCTACCATTTAGTAAAAAACCTTATAAAATCACTTATGAAGTTATAGAAAAATCAAATAATAATGAAAAAAGTGTTTTAAAAGGAGAGTATGGGTATTTTAAAAATAATGAAATATTTGAAGCTACTATAAGTAGTGATGAAAATATTTATCCTGGAAAGGAATTTACATTGAATTATAATATAACTCCAAAAGAAATACCTTTTAATGAGGGAGATAAGGAAAGTATATCTGTTAATTCTATAAATATAACAGGAAAACTACCAGATGATATTAAATTAGTAACTGATGATGTAGAAAATAGTGAATATAAAATATATAAGAATAAAGATTCTAAGTTTACAATATCATTTAAAAAACCTATGAATTTTAAACATAATGGTTCAAAATATGTATTTGATGGAAGAGATAAAAAAATATCAATACCTATTAAGGTTAAGGTGAGTTATAATATAAGACCTAATAAAGATGGTATTAATATAAATCCAGCTGAAAATATATTAAGTTATAAATGTGGAGATAGCGATGAGTTAATTACTCAATATTTTAATGGTAAATTAGATATTAAAAATAATCCTTCAACAATAGAAAGTATAGGACTATTAGATTATGACAATAAAACAAATAAATCAATTATAAATGAAACTGCTAATAATATTGCTGGGGGAATACCTAGTAAAGTAGCAGTAGGAGTTGATGCAAAATCTCCAGAAACTTCAGTAATATTAAAGATTGATAAAGGAACAATAAACGATAAAACATTAAAATTATATGAGGTAGATGAAAATAATAATATTATTAGTACAAAAATTGATATAGGAGAAAATAATATTAAAACAGATGATGATGGAAAGTCAATTAAGATTAATTTAAATAATATTCTTAATAAAAATAATTTTGTTGAGAAAAAGTATGTTATTGTTTCTGAAATAACTACTCCAAAAGTAGAAACTAAAGAGAATCCACAGAGTTTAAATGTAACTGCGAGCATTGAAAATAATCCAAATAGCACTAAGAATAAAGAATTTATTTCTGGAGAAATGCCAGATGTATTTTAAACTAAAAGAAAAATAAGATCACATAACTTAATTTGTGGTCTTATTTTTGTATTTATTAATAAATTTTAGAGCATAATATATTTAATTATTAAAAACTTAAAAAGAAAATTAAGAGAGAAGTGCCTTTAGTATTGTTTAATCAAGTAAATTTTATTTATAAGTATGAAGAATGGCTAAATATCTTACTACAAAAGACTAGGATTATAAATAATCTGTAAGATATATATAATAAAATAAAAAATGTATGTATTAATATTAAAAGTACTACTAATAAGAATATAGTACATTATGAATGAAATTGTGAATTATTTTATTCAATTATTATAAATAATGCAAGAAAAAAATCAATTATGAACTTTTGAAATTAATTTTCTGCATTTTATTGACAAGCTTTCTTTCATAGATTATAATTAATAAAAATTAAACAAAACGGAATATAAATAAACTCGTATAAGCTTTGAATAAGGCAAGGCGTTTCTACCGGAAACCTTAAATTTCCGTCTATGAGTGAATTTGATATACTATAGGTGTACTATAAGCATATTAACTTCACTTGGGAGTTATTATGCTTTTTTTGAAAACAAAATTTCATTTTCTATGTATATTTGCAAGTTTGCTTTCAAAAATGAGCGGGATTTAAAAAGGTGGAAATACGGAAAAACATTTAATTGTACGTAAATAACTTAAAGATAGTGTGTGGAGGCGATAGTATGGCAAGAATATTAAAAACAGCATATACATTTGATGATGTATTACTAGTACCAAACAAATCAGAGGTCCTACCTAATGAGGTTTCTTTAAAAACTCAATTAACTAAAAAAATTCAATTAAATATTCCATTAATGAGTGCAAGTATGGATACAGTTACTGAATCTAAAATGGCAATAGCTATGGCTAGAGAAGGTGGAATAGGAATAATCCATAAAAACATGACAATAGAAGATCAAGCAAGAGAAGTTGATAGAGTAAAAAGACAAGAAAATGGAGTAATAACAGATCCAATATTCTTATCAGAAGATCACACAGTAAGAGAAGCTTTAGATTTAATGGCTCAATACAGAATTTCAGGAGTTCCTGTAACAAGAGAAGGAAAACTAGTTGGAATCATAACAAACAGAGACATAGTATTTGAAACAAATTACGATAAAAAAGTTTCAGAGGTTATGACAAAAAGTCCATTAGTTACTGCGAAAGAAGGAACTACATTAACTGAAGCATTAGAAATATTAAAGCAACATAAAATAGAAAAGCTTCCTTTAGTTGATGATGAAAATAATCTAAAAGGACTTATAACTATAAAAGATATAGAAAAAGCTAAAGCTTTCCCAAATGCAGCTAAAGATGAAAAAGGAAGACTTTTATGTGGAGCTTCAATCGGTGTAACTAATGATATGATGGAAAGAGTAGATGCAGTAGTTAAAGCAAAGGTTGACGTTATTGTTTTAGATACAGCTCATGGTCATTCAAAAGGAGTTATTGAAGGAGTTAAGAGAATAAAAGCTAAATATCCTGAACTTCAAGTAATAGCTGGTAACATAGCTACACCAGAGGCTGTAAGAGATTTAGCAGAAGCAGGTGCAGATTGTGTTAAGGTAGGTATAGGACCTGGATCAATATGTACTACAAGAATAGTTGCAGGTGTTGGGGTTCCTCAATTAACAGCAGTTATGGATTGTGCTGAAGAAGGTAAAAAATTAGGAATACCAGTAATAGCTGACGGTGGATTAAAATATTCAGGAGATATAGTTAAGGCTTTAGCAGCTGGAGCATGTGCAGCTATGATGGGATCAATCTTTGCAGGATGTGAAGAAGCACCAGGAGCTATAGAAATATATCAAGGTAGAAGCTACAAAGTTTACAGAGGAATGGGTTCACTTGGAGCTATGGCTAAAGGATCAAGTGATAGATATTTCCAAAATGGTACTAAGAAATTCGTTCCAGAAGGTGTAGAAGGAAGAATTGCTTACAAAGGACATTTAGCAGATACTATATACCAATTAATAGGTGGAATAAAATCAGGAATGGGTTACTTAGGAGCACCAACTTTAGAAAATTTATATGAAAATGCTAATTTTGTTGTTCAAACTTCAGCAGGATTTAGAGAAAGTCACCCTCATGATATAAACATAACTAAGGAAGCACCAAACTACAGTGTTAACCAATAATAATTAGATTAAAAGCTTCAGCAAAATGTTAAAATATATATTAAGTTTTAACATTTTGTTGAATATATTTTATACATAAACGGAAAATGAAATTGTGGAGGAAAGCAAATGAGAGATTTAGTTTTAGTTGTCGACTTTGGTGGGCAATATAATCAATTAATAGCTAGAAGAGTTAGAGAATGTGGAGTTTATTGTGAAATAATACCTTACACATACAGCATAGAAAAAATAAAAGAAAAGAATCCAAAAGGTATAATATTCACTGGTGGACCAAACTCAGTTTATGGAGAAAACACTCCTACATTAGACAAAGAAATATTCAACTTAAATGTTCCTGTATTAGGAATATGCTATGGAGATCAATTAATGGCACACCTTTTAGGAGGAAAAGTTGATACTGCTCCTGTAAGAGAATATGGAAAAACTAATGTAACTTTAGATAATTCATCAAAATTATTTGCAGGAATAGAAGCAGATGAAACTTGTTGGATGAGTCACACTGATTACATAGCAGAAGCACCAGAAGGATTCAAAATCATAGCTCATACAGATGTTTGTCCAGTAGCAGCTATGGAAAACGAAGAAAGAAGACTTTATGGAGTTCAATTCCATCCAGAAGTTGAGCACACTCCATTTGGTCAAAACATGATGAGAAATTTCCTTTACAATATATGTGGATTAGAAAATTCTTGGTCAATGGCTTCTTTCGCAGAAGAAAAAATAGCTGAAATCAAGAAAATAGTTGGAGATAAAAAATTAATATGTGCATTATCAGGTGGAGTTGATTCATCAGTTGCAGCTGTTATGGTTCACAAGGCTGTAGGTAAGCAATTAACTTGTATCTTTGTTGACCACGGTCTATTAAGAAAAGATGAGGGAGATCAAGTAGAAAAAATCTTCAAAGAAGGTTTTGATATGAACCTTATCAGAGTTAATGCTCAAGATAGATTCTTAGGTAAATTAAAAGGAGTTTCAGATCCAGAAACTAAGAGAAAGATAATCGGAGAAGAATTCATAAGAGTATTTGAAGAAGAAGCTGGAAAATTAGGAGATATTAAATTCTTAGTTCAAGGAACAATTTATCCAGACGTTGTTGAAAGTGGAACAGATACTTCAGCAGTAATTAAGAGTCACCATAACGTTGGAGGACTTCCAGAAGATATGGAATTCTCATTAATAGAGCCATTAAGAGAATTATTCAAAGATGAAGTAAGAGCTGTAGGAGAAGAATTAGGAATTCCTCACCACTTAGTATGGAGACAGCCATTCCCAGGACCAGGATTAGCTATAAGAGTTCTAGGAGAAGTAACTGAAGATAAATTAGAAGTTGTTAGAGAAGCTGATGCTATATTCAGAGAAGAAATAGCTTTAGCAGGTCTTGAAAGTGAAATATGGCAATACTTCGCAGTATTACCTAACATTCAATCAGTTGGTGTTATGGGAGACGAAAGAACTTACTGCCACACTGTAGGATTAAGAGCAGTTACATCATCAGATGGAATGACTTCAAACTGGGCTCATATACCATATGAAGTTATAGATAAAGTATCAAGAAGAATTGTAAATGAAGTTAAGGGAGTTAACAGAATTGTTTACGATGTAACTTCAAAACCACCAGCAACTATCGAGTGGGAATAATATAAATAATTGATTCAGATAGGTATTAATCCTATCTGAATTTTAATATAATTTATCTGATTATAAATTATTAGGTCTAAATCAGATAAAATTTAAGTATCCAAACTAATCAAAAGATATATAAATTTTTATTACGGATAAATAGGCAGTCATTTTAATATGATTGTCTATTTATCTTGTTATAATCAATAAAAATATATGCTTTTTTATTAGATTATAAATGGGCTTAATAATATTTTGTGGATAATTTAGAGTTTTAATTTTGGTGGATAATTTTATATTTATAAATTACTTAATTACTTATAATTTAAAATAACAAAAGTAGCTATGAAATTCATAGCTACTTTTGTTTTATATAAATGTTTTATTTTGCTGATTTCTTTTGTAAAGCTTGGAATAAAGCTATTACTCCAATTGCTACAATTATTAAAACTATAAATACTGAAAATCCTTGTGAATATCCAGCAAATCCTGATCTATTTAGGAATGATGCCATTACAGGAGGTATTAAGAATCCACCTAAAGCACCTAATCCACCAATCCATCCTGAAGCTCCACCCATTGCCTCTGGAACTGCATTAGGAACTATTTTAAATACTGCTGCGTTTGCAACTCCCATACCAATAGCAAGTAAGATTATACCGATTATTGCTAAAGTCATAGTTGAAGCAAAAGTCATACAAATTGCACCGATAAGTGCTATTCCTAGAGAAACTATAGTAGTTATTTCTCCACCGTTTTTATCAGCAACTTTTCCACCATATATTCTAGTTAATGAAGTTAATATAGAATATAAAGCTGTTAAAAGACCTGCAACTTTCATGTTTAATCCGAAATAAGTCATCCAGTAGTTAGGGAACCAACCTGTTAATGCTAAGAATCCACCGAAAGTTGTGAAATATATGAATACTAAAGCCCAAGTTTTCCATGACTTAGCTGATATTAAAAGTGTTTCACTTGCTTTTCCCTTAGGGAATAATTCTTGACCATACTCTTTTGATGCTATTTCCTTAGCTTCATCTTTACTTATTCCTTTGTCAACAAGTTGGAAGTACCAAGCATTTTGACCTATTTTTATGTAAATTACAGTACCAACTATTAAGAATATTAACCAAGCTAAGTAAGAACCAGGTAATCCTAATAAAGGAAGTGCTAAGTTTGGAATTAATAATGCAAATATTCCAGGTGCTAAGTTACCAACACCACCATATATTCCTAAAGCTACACCTTGTTTGCTTTTTGGGAACCAATATGATGCTTGGCTGACACCAACAGAGAATGTTGCTATACCACATCCAGATAATAGTCCAAGTGCAAATAATAAATAGTAATATTGATTTAAATTATCGCTAAAGAAAGCTAATACTACGTATAAACCACCCATACCTATTATTGATAAAAGTAGTAATACTATAAGGGGCTTTCTTCCACCAGTTGTATCAACCCATGCTGAAAAAGGTATTCTAAGTAAAGAACCTGACAGATTAGGGGCTGCAATAAGTAATGCTAGTAATACTGGATTAAGGTTTACGAAGGCTTCTTTAAATACTGCAGAAGTTGGTCCATAAAGAGAAACTGCTGCAAAACCTATGAAGAAACCTAATGTAGCTCCTATTAATCCACGATTTGGATTACCTTTAAGATTTAAGTTTTTCATCTCATTCACTCCGTTTTTCTGATTGTTAATTTTTTAACTCTAAAATTTCTAATTCATCTAATAATTACTTTGAAAGTATATCATTAAATAAAAGAATATACTGTAACTTTTATCACGAAAATAAAAAAATATTTTTATAGGAACAAATTATTAAAATTTCATATTATATATATTATTATCTTTAAAATTAATAATTTAATACATATTAGGCATATATTTAAAATAACTTATTATTTATAGTTAAGATTTATTAATTGTAATTAATAATCTTTTTGAGAAAATATTTATAATGAAAAAATAATTTTACAATATTGCAAAATTATTGGAAATAATTTAAAATACAAATAATATAATTTTAAAAGACGTGTGTTTTTCTATGATATACACTTGAGTTTTTGATAAAGTAATTATATATTAAGGTTTATTTTGATAATTTATTAATTTAAATGTGTACTTACAAGTAAATTATAAGTTATATAAGTGTTAATATAAAAACAAAGAAAAATACGTAATAAAATTTTATTTTAAAAATCACAGTAAATGTATGTTATTGTAGCAATATTTTTTATATGGGGCATTTTAAGTTTGTTACGTAACAGCAATAAATATATTAAAAGGGGGCAGATTAAATGAAAAGAAAATTAGTTATATTATTAACAGCAGGGTTAGCAGCTTCAATGTTATTTGTAGCATGTGGAGGCGGAGCTAATAATGCAACTGAAGGAAATAGTAATGGATCAGAGTCAGGAGGAACTACTAAGGATTTATCAAAGCCAGAGAGAATAGAGGCGTCAAATCCTAGTGCAATTCCAGATGCTGCTAAAAATAGAACTGATACTTTAATAGTGGGAACTACAGATCCAAAGGGTGAATTTGTACCAATATATTCTTCTACTCTTTATGATTCATGGGTTAACAAGTTAGTATTTGATGGATTAATTTCTAATAATGAAAAAGGGGAAGCCGTTCCAAATGTAGCAGAAAGTTATGAAGTTTCTGAGGATGGAAAAACTTATACATTTAAATTAAATAAGGGAATTAAATTTACTAATGGTCAAGAATTAACAGCAAAAGATGTAGCGTTCACATTTACTTCTATTTGTGATCCAGGATATGATGGACCAAGAATGGATGCTGTAAGTAACTTAGTTGGATATGAGGAATATAATAAGGGCGATGCTAAGAGTGTTGAAGGTATAAAGGTTATTGATGATTATACAATATCCTTTACTAATAAAAATGTTGATGCAGCTGGTATATGGAACTTTGAATATGGAATTATGCCTGAAAGTGTTTATAAATTTGAAAAAGGAAACTTCCAAGCAGTTAAAGATAAATTATTAGAGCCAGTAGGTTCAGGAGCTTATAAATTTGTTCACTTTAAACCAGGACAAGAAGTTAAGTTTGAAAAAAATCCTGATTATTGGAAAGGGGAGCCGAAGATTCCTTATATAGTAATGAAAGTTACAAATGCACAAACATTACTACAAGAATTAATGGCTGGAACAGTTGATATAGATAGAGTTGGTGCTAAACCAGAAAATATAGATCCATTAAAACAAGCTGGATTCTTAAATTTAGATTTATATATGCAAAATGGTTATGGATATATAGGACTTAACTATGGAAGCGATAAAGTTAAGGATCCTAAAGTAAGACAAGCGTTACTTTATGGATTAAATAGAGAGGGATTCATGCAATCCTATTACCAAGGATATGGTCAAGTTTATAATTCACACATTCTTCCTACTTCATGGGCATATAATCCAGATGTTCCTAAGTATGAATACAATCCAGAAAAAGCTAAAGAATTACTTGATGAAGCTGGTTGGAAGGATACAAATGGAAATGGAGTTAGAGATAAGGATGGAGTTGAATTAGAACTTCAATGGTTAACTTATACTGGTTCTAAATATGTTGATGCTTTAATCCCAATAGTTCAACAATCTTGGGAACAAATAGGTGTTAAAGTTACTCCAGAACTTATGGAATTTGGAACAATGATGGATAAAGTTAATAACAGAGAATATGATATATTCAATGGTGCTTGGAACCTTTCAATAGATCCAGACCCATCAGGAATATTTGCAATTTCTCAAGATGTACCAGGCGGATTTAATAATATTGGATGGAGAAATGAAGAAGCAGATAAGTTATTAAAAGAAGGTAAAGGAACAACAAATCAAGAGGAAAGAAAGAAAGCTTATGCTGAATGGCAATTAAAATTCTCTGAAGATGTACCTTACATTCTTCTTGGAAATGCTCAAGAAATGTTTGCATCAAATGCAAGAGTTAAAGGATATAAACCTTCAACTTATATAGATTGGACTCACGATGTTTATAAACTTGAATTAGATAACAATAAATAAAATTTAAAATAAATTAAGAAAATTAGCCTGGACAGAAATCCAGGCTAATTTTGAAAAATGGGGGGAACAGCAGTATGCTACAGTATATCACTAGAAGAATACTATTAATAATACCAACCATTGTTGGTGTATCATTAGTACTTTTCTTCATATTTGCTATGGCTCCAGGGGATGCTATTACAGCAAATATGGATCCAAATATGAGTATAGAAACAAAACAAGCAATAAGAGAAAAATATCATTTAGATGAGCCAAAAACAACACAGTACATGTATTGGTTAAAAGGCGTTGTAACAGAAGGGTCTTTAGGAGAATCTTTTTACTATAAAAGACCAGTTTCAGAAGTAATGAAAGATTTTATACCAAATTCTTTTATTTTAGGAGCGGCATCATTGATTTTGGGGCTTATAATTGCGGTGCCAATAGGTATAGTTTCAGCAACAAAGCAATATTCATTTTTTGATAAATTTTTTACGGTATTTGCCCTTATGGGAATATCAATGCCATCATTTTTCTTTGGACTTATATTAATTAAATATTTAGGAGTTCAACTTAATTTATTTCCAATATCGGGTATGACTACTCCAGGAAGTGCATATACAGGAATGCAATATATTTTAGACGTATTAAAACATATGATTTTACCACTTATAGTTTTAACTCTTGGAAGTGTAGGTGGATGGATGAGATACACAAGATCAAGTATGCTTGAGGTAGTTAGACAAGATTATATAAGAACTGCTAGAGCAAAAGGATTAAAAGAGAAGGTAGTTATATATAAACATGCTTTAAGAAATGCACTTATACCAGTTGTAACACTATTAGGAATGTCAATTCCAGGATTATTCTCAGGTGCTACATTAACAGAAAAAATATTTAACTGGCCAGGAATAGGTCCAGTACAGTTAAGTGCAGTTAATAACAGAGATTATTATCTACTTATGGGTATAAACCTTACTTTAGCTATATTAGTTTTAATAGGAAACTTACTTGCTGATATTATATATGCATTAGTAGATCCAAGAATAAGGCTTAAGTAGGAGGTGCTTTTTATATGCAAACAGAATTAAATAAAGAAGTTAAAGTGAAAAAAGAGAAAATAGAAAGCCCTTGGACTGTAGCTTTTAAAAGACTGAAAAAAAACAAGCTAGCTTTAGGTGGCTTATTTATATTGTTGGTCTTAGTTTTAATTTCAATATTAGGACCAATGTTATATCCACATGATCATTTAACAATAGATTTAGTAAGAACTAATCAACCTCCATCAGCTCAGCATTGGCTAGGAACTGATGAATCAGGAAGAGATGTTTTAGCTAGACTTATGTACGGGGGAAGATATTCACTTTCAATAGGTATAGTTGCTGTAGGAATTTCTATAATTATAGGAACAACTTTAGGTATATTAGCTGGATATTATGGTGGCTTTGTAGATAGTTTAATTATGAGAATTGTTGACGTATTTATGTGTTTCCCATTCTTATCATTATTAATAATGGTATCTGCTATAATGTCAGATTTAAAAATACCACCAGAGTATAGAATTTTCGTAGTTATGTTTATTATAGGGGCATTGAGTTGGACTGGTACCTGTCGTATGGTTAGAGGTATGGTCTTATCTTTAAGAGAACAAGAATTTATGCAAGCGGCAGAAGCTTTAGGACTATCAGATACTAGAAAAATGTTTTTACACTTATTACCTAATACATTAGCAGTTATTATAGTTTCAGCTACATTGGGAATTGGTGGAGCTATATTAACAGAATCATCTTTAAGTTTCTTAGGGCTTGGAGTTACACCTCCTACACCAACTTGGGGTAATATGATACAGACAGCTCAAGATTATTATACATTAACAAATAGATGGTGGTTATGGATACCTCCAGGAGTATGTATATTCTTAACTGTTATATCTATAAATATTTTTGGAGATGGATTAAGAGATGCTCTAGATCCTAAGCTAAAGGTCTAAGGGGGCGAGTGTAATGGGAAAAACATTAGTAGAATTTAAAAATCTTGAAACTCACTTTCATACAGGTGAGGGAATTGTTAAAGCAGTAAATAATGTTAGTTTTAAAATAAAAGAAGGAGAGACAGTTTGTGTAGTTGGAGAATCTGGATGTGGAAAATCTGTTACTGCTATGTCTCTTATGAGATTAATACCTAGTCCTCCTGGAAAAATAGTTGGAGGAGAAATTCTTTTTGAGGGAAAAGATGTTTTAAAGTTCACAGAGCAAGAACTTATGGATATGAGAGGAAATGATATATCAGTTATCTTCCAAGAGCCTATGACATCATTAAACCCAGTATTTAAAATAGGAGATCAAATTTGTGAAGCAATAATTCTTCATCAGCATTTATCAAAAGAAGAAGCAGAAAAGAAAGCTATAGAAGTTTTAAAAATAATTGGTATAGCTAGGGCAGAAGAAATAATGAAATCTTATCCTCACGAATTATCAGGAGGAATGAGACAAAGAATTATGATTGCTATGGCAGTTTGTTGTAATCCTAAGCTTTTAATAGCTGACGAGCCTACAACTGCCCTTGATGTTACAATTCAAGCACAAATTCTAGATCTTATGAGAGATATTAAAGAGAAATTAAATACATCAATATTATTAATAACACATGACTTAGGAGTAGTTGCTGAAATGGCTGACTATGTGGTTGTAATGTATGCTGGTAAGGTTATTGAGGAAGCTCCAGTTTTAGAGCTCTTTAAAAATCCTCTTCATCCATATACACAAGGTTTACTTAAATCTAAGCCATCAGTTAATGGAAATGAAACTAGACTTTATTCAATACCAGGACAAGTTCCTAATCCAGTAGGCATGCCAGATAATTGTTACTTCAATGAGAGATGTGATAGATGTATGGAAAAATGTAAGGATGTTCAACCTACTCTTGTTGATGTAGGAAATAGACATAAAGTTTCATGCTGGTTATATAAGGAGGGAAAGTAGATGGCAGATAATACAGTTTTAAAAGTTGAAAATTTGAAAAAATACTTTCCGATTAAAGCAGGAGTTTTTTCTAAGACAGTTGGACATGTAAAAGCTGTTGATGGAGTAAGTTTTACTATAGATAAGGGTGAAACTTTAGGATTAGTTGGAGAATCAGGTTGTGGAAAATCAACAACAGGAAGAGCAATTTTAAGGTTATTTGAAAAAACAGATGGAAATGTATATTTTGAAGGAAAAGATATTTTTGATCTTAAAAAGAAAGAACTTAGAGCTTTAAGACCAAAAATGCAAATGATATTCCAAGATCCATATTCATCATTAAATCCTAGATTATCAGTAGACTCTTTAGTAGGAGAAGCTCTTTTAAGCCATAAATTATGTAGTAAAGAAGAATTACCTGAAAGAGTAGCTCAAACTATAGAAAGATGTGGACTTGCTAGATATCATATGAAAAGATATCCACATGAATTCTCAGGTGGACAAAGACAAAGAATAGGTATAGCAAGAGCATTAATTTTAAATCCAAGTTTTATAGTTGCAGATGAACCTGTTTCAGCACTTGATGTTTCTATACAATCGCAGATTGTAAACTTAATGATGGATTTACAAGAAGAGATGGGATTTTCATATCTTTTCATATCTCATGATTTAAGTATAGTAAAGCATATTTGTCATAAAATAGGTGTAATGTACTTAGGTAGCTTAGTTGAATTAGCTCCTAAAAATGAACTTTATGATAATCCATTGCATCCATATACAAAGGCATTATTATCAGCAGTTCCAATACCAGATCCTACAATTAAGAGAGAGAGAATAATATTAAAGGGTGATATTCCTTCACCAGCTAATCCACCAAGTGGATGTAAGTTCCATACTAGATGTCCATATGCTATGGATAAATGTAAGAAGGAAGCTCCAGAATACAAGTGTGTTGGAAAAGATCACTTTGTTGCATGTCACTTAGTTTAATTAAAATTAGGTTTTATTTATTAAAATGTAAAAATAGAATTAAAAAATTAAATTTTATGTAGTGTAGGGGATTAAATTCTCCTACACTATAACTATATATAATAAAATTTCATTAAATATATAAAAAGTTTTATATTGTATTGTAATCCATAAATAATAAATGATAAAATATTAACGTGTGGTAAACAGGGGGAATTAAGTTTGTTTTGGTTTAAAGATGAAATAACTAGAAGAAAAGAAAAAGAAGAATATGAGAAATTAATGGAAGAAGTTAAAAATAAAGAAAAGCCAACTTTTAAGGATTTGGTTGCTATAATGTTAGCGCAATACGCAATAATACTTCCAATGGTTTTTGGAGGCTTAATTATTTTTGCGATTATATTATATATATTAATGGCGTGGTTAAAATAAATTTATAAACGCTAATGGAGGTAGTAATAATGAAAAAAGGATTAGTTGTTGATTTATCAAAAGCAGCTCCATATTTAAAATCTCACGAAGTTGCTTACATGCAAGAAACTATAAACCAAGCACACAATAAATTACATAATGGAACAGGTGCAGGAAATGACTTCTTAGGATGGGTTGACCTACCAGTTAATTATGATAAAGATGAGTTTGCTAGAATAAAAGAAGCTGCTAAGAAAATACAAAGTGATTCAGATGTATTAGTTGTTATAGGAATAGGTGGTTCTTACTTAGGAGCAAGAGCTGCTATAGAAATGTTAACTAATAACTTCTATAATTCTGTATCAAAAGATAAGAGAAAAACTCCAGCTATATTCTATGCAGGAAATAACATAAGCTCAAGCTACATGGCTGATTTATTAAAAGCTATTGATGGATTAGATGTAAGCTTAAATGTTATATCAAAATCAGGTACTACTACAGAACCTGCTATAGCTTTCAGAATCTTAAAAGATTACATGGAAAAGAAATACGGAAAAGAAGAAGCTAAAAAGAGAATATATGCTACAACAGATGCTAAGAAAGGTGCTTTAAAAACTTTAGCTGATGCTGAAGGATATGAAACTTTCGTAATTCCAGATGATGTTGGAGGAAGATTCTCAGTATTAACAGCAGTTGGATTATTACCAATAGCTGCAGCTGGAATAAACATAGATGAAATGATGGAAGGAGCTGCTGATGCTAGAGAAGAATATGCTAATCCTTCATTAGCTGATAACGAATGTTACAAATATGCAGCTGCTAGAAATGCTTTATACAATAAAGGTAAAGCTATAGAAATATTAGTTAACTATGAGCCATCAGTTCATTACTTCAATGAATGGTGGAAACAATTATATGGAGAATCAGAAGGAAAAGACAACAAAGGATTATTCCCAGCTGCTGTTGATTTCTCAACTGATTTACACTCAATGGGACAATACATCCAAGAAGGTAGAAGAGATATCTTCGAAACAGTTATTAATGTAGGATCTCCAAGAGAAGAAATAGTAATAGAAGCTAACGAGGAAAACATAGATGGATTAAACTTCTTAGCTGGAAAAACTATGGACTATGTTAACAAACAAGCATTCAGAGGAACTTTACTTGCTCACAATGATGGAGAAGTTCCAAATGTAGTTGTTAATGTTCCAGAATTAACTCCATACTACTTCGGAAGATTAGTTTACTTCTTCGAAAAAGCTTGTGGAATCAGTGGATATGTTTTAGGAATAAATCCATTTGACCAACCAGGTGTTGAAGCTTACAAGAAAAACATGTTTGCTTTACTTGGAAAACCAGGTTTTGAAGATTTAAAAGCTGAGTTAGAAGAAAGATTAAAATAATATAAATTTAATTATAAAAAGGAGCTCTTTTTAGAGCTTCTTTTTTGTTTTAAGAGTATAATTTTATTAATATATAAATTATTTATTATTTTAAGAGTATTAGTAAATTAATAAGAATGTGTATAATTTTATTAATGGATAATTATTTAATATTCAAAAAAGATAATAGAGAATATATTATGGGAGGATTATAAAGGTGAAAATAATTATTGATGGTGATGGATGTGCAGGAAGAGATATAATTGAAGAGGTTGGTAAAAAGCATTCAGTTAAAATATTAATTTATTGCACAATAAATCATATGATAAATTCAGATTACTCTGAGGTAAGAATGGTTGATGGTGGATTTCAAAGCGTAGATATGTATGTGGCTAATAATACTGAGGAAAATGATATTGTAATAACTCAAGACTATGGAGTTGCAGCTATGGCTTTAGGAAAAGGGGCTTTAGCCATTAGCCCTAGAGGATATATTTATGACAATGATAATATTGATAGATTACTTTTTGAAAGACATTTAAGTCAAAAAAATAGAAGAGCTGGTGGGAAATCAAAAGGAAATCATAAAAGAAATAAAGAAGATGATGATAGACTTTATTATAATTTAGAAGTTTTGATAGAAAAGGTAAAGGCTATTTTAAATTAGATATAATAAAATAAGGTTTGAAAAATTAAAAAATAAGTTTGGAAAATTAAAAAATAAACTTTGTAGAATTAGAAGATAAACTTAATAAATAATGTAGATAATATTTAAATGACATTAAAAAGAAATCTCAGAGTGGCTGAGATTTCTTTAATGGTTTGATTATATGGATATAATAAAATTAGGAGATTTACAGTGTTAAGTAACACTACCTATATTATAGACAGTTTTAAACTTTTTATACATTTTATAAAAGTAGAAAAAATGTAGAAATAGAGTGTTTTATGGTAAGAAAAATAGAAAATATTTACATAAAAACAGAAGTATAATATAATTTATTTATCTATAATGTTTCGGGTTTTAGGGGGAGTGATTATGGGAGAATTACTTTTAGAGTTAGATACGAGAGATATAATAGAACATAATAGTCCGGTTAACATAAAAATAATAAATAACACTAATGACAATTTAAGATATAAAATCTTAATAGGAAAGGATGGAATTTGGGAAACTTTAAGAGAATTTGAAAAAGAAGATGAATTTATATGGACTCCTAAAGAAGAGGGAGAGTATATGATTATGGTTCAAGGAAGAAAAGAGGATTCAAATAAGCCTTTTGATTACAAAGTTACTGAGGGTGTTAATGTGAAAAGAATAGTTCATAGCCTTCAAGATGAAATAAATAAAGATGAAATTAAAGAAGAAAAATTAATAAAAGGAATCTATCTAAATAAAGATGTGTTTAATGTTGGAGAGAAGGCAGAGTTAAAGGTTGATAGTAACAATGAAAATATTATGTATAGATATTTTATAAGTGGAAAGAACGGATGGCAACTTATAAAGGATTATACATTAGAAAATAAATTAAATTATACTATCAATGAAAGTGGTCAATTTGAATTTTTAATTGAATGTAAAAAAACAAGTTCAACTAATACAACAGATGATTATGCCACAGTTATATTTACATCAAAAGAATTTGTAAAGCCTGAAATAATTAATTTTATTAATTTAAGTGAAAAATTAATAGTAAACTCAGAGCTTACCTTTGAAGTGGAAGCAAATTTTGAAGATGAAAGAACAGCACTATATAAGTTTGTAAAAATTTCACCAGATGGAAGTAGAACTTGCATTCAAGATTTTTCATCAAGCCGTATAGTAACTTTTAAAGAATTTAAAGAGGGAAGATATAAGCTTTTATGTTTAATAAGAGATATGTATTCTAATAAGGAGTTTGATGATAGAGCTGTTATGGTATATGATATAAAACCATATGAACCATTACAATTAAGAAGTTTTACCACAGATTTAAGCTCACCTCAAGAAAAAGGAGAGGTAATAGAGATAAAAGCTGTTATTGATGGAGGAAGTGATATCCTCTATAGATTTAAAATAGATGGAGAAATATCTGAAGATACGGGTTATACAAGAAATAGCACTTTAAAATGGAATGCTAAAAAAGAAGGAAATTATAGAATAACTCTTTGGGCTAAGGATGAATCCTTTATTGGAGATTATGAAATAGAATCTAAATTAGATTATAAAATAGAAAAAAAGGTGAAAAAGCCAATAAAAATAACAGAATTAATATTTGATAGAGATAAGATCCCTTTAATAAATGAAGTAATAAAACTTAGGGTTAGTGCAGAGGGTGGTAGTGACTTAAAATATTCCTTCTTAATAATTAAGGATGGTAAAACCATAGAAAGTATTGATTTTGGAAGTAACAATTGGGTAGAATTTATTCCAAATGAAAAAGGAAATTATCAGCTTGATGTAAGAGTAAAAGATAAATATTCAACAAAGGAATATGATGTGCATACTGTTTTAAATTTTAAAGTTAGGGAGTATGCAGAAGGGAAAATTGATCATATATTAGTTCCAGCTAAGGAATATTTTTTAGTTGGAGATGATATCGATATTGAAGTAATAGTTCAAAATACTAGACAAGTAAAGGTTAAGTATGTTACTAAGGTAAATGGACAAGTAGTAGAGGAAACTGATTATGTAAAAAATAAGAGGTTTAAAGTTACACCAAAATGTCCAGGAAAATACACAATTGATATATTTGCTAGAAATATTAAATGTAAAGAGGGATTTGATTCAAGAAGGGAAGTAAGATTTTATGTTAGTGAAGCTCTACCTATTACAGATACTAAAATAAGTACTTCTGATAAAGTCTTTAAAATTAATGAGGAAATAAACTTTTCTACAAAATGTGAAGGTGGAAGTAGAGTTTGCTATGAATATTATATAATGGTTAACGGAAATTGGTCTTTAGTTCAAAAATATAGTAGAAAGAGTTATTATTCTTTTAGACCATATGTACCAGGAAAGTATAAAGTTTTAGTATTAACTAAAAGTTATTATAAAAAATGTGCTTATGAGGACTATGATACTTTTGAATTTAAGGTAGAATAAAATATTAAAGTTTCATATATAATTAGGACTTTATTTTATATAATATTGATTTGAAAATAAGCTTTTAAGACTAATATTAAGTTGGTTTTTAAATTATTTAAGATTAATATTTACTTAAAATAAAGTCTTATTTATTTTTATAGTTTTAATAAGTATAATAAGTTGTAATTAGTTAAACTTTGCTTTATACTAACCACAGATATAAATGTGATTTTTTACGAAGGAGTGATTAGTTAGTGGAAAGATTGGATAAGGTTTTATCAAACTTAGGATACGGAACGAGAAAAGAAATAAAGCAAGTTGTTAAAAAAGGATTTGTAACAGTTAATGATGAGAAGGTTAAAGATAGTGGACTTCAAATAGATCCTGAGAAAGATACAATAGTTATAAATGGGGAAAAAGTAGAGTATAAAAAGTACATATATTTAATGATGAATAAGCCAGCTGGAGTAATTTCAGCAACTTATGATAAGAGAGATGAAACTGTTATCGACTTATTATATATGGAAGATCAAGTTTTTGAACCATTTCCAGTAGGAAGACTTGATAAAGATACAGTGGGATTATTATTATTAACTAATGATGGAGATTTAAATCATAAATTAATTTCACCTAAATATCATGTTGATAAGGTTTATTATGCAGAAATAAATGCTCCTATAACAGAAAAAGATATTAAAGCTTTCGAAAATGGTGTAACTTTAGATGATGGATATAAGTGTATGAGTGCAAAGCTTAAAGTTATAGAAAATTTAGAGGATTCATCTAGAGTAGAAGTTACTGTTCAAGAGGGTAAATATCATCAAGTAAAAAGAATGTTTGAAGCTAGAGGGAAAAAGGTTGTTTATTTAAAAAGAACTTCTTTTGGTAATCTTCCACTTGATGAAAGTTTAGAAGAAGGCGAATATAAAGAGCTTTCAGAAAGTGAATTAGCGGTACTTTACAAAAATTTTTAAAAATTTAAATAGTAATGATTGTAAAGAAAAAATTCATGTAGGAAAACTTGCAAAAAAAATATTAGATTACTTGCAATTTAAGTAAACATCTAATATAATAGTTGTGCGAGGATAAATAAAAGGAATAAATAGCCCCCTTTTTATTTATTGCTTATTGCTGAAACGCAACCTAGCCCCAAGGGTTGCGTTTTTTATTTGTACAATAATGCAAGAAAAAATGCGTTTTGAATTAGTTGTTGAAATAATATATTCAGATTATATATATAGTTGATACTTTAAAGTATCAACTTTTTTTATTTATGTTATGTTTTAAGGAAATGTTATTATTTTACAAAGATTATATAAGCGGTTGTTTAAAGGTTTGTTGTAAAAAACTTTTCCTTAAAGAATTAAAAAGATACTCTCCATAAATAAATTAAGGGTATTCTTAAGATTATGTAATATTTTCTTAAAATAAATATGAATTAAGTTATTTTTTTTATAGTTTATGAATATAAATATAAAGTTAAATTACATTTATTATGTTAATACTATTAAGAGGGGGGGAAACAGTATGAGAAGAACTAAAAGCGTATTTTTATGTGCACTTTTAGCAACATTAGCTTTTATGCCAGCTAAAGATAATACCGTATTTGCTAAAGAAAAAGTTGGCGTTACTGTAGATGTAGTGGAAGAAAAGAATAATTTATTTAATGAAGAAATTATTTGGGAACCAGGAAGTTTAGAAGAAAGCTCAATAAAAATATCTAATAACTTAAGTAAAGATATAGTTATAAAAACTCTAAATTTTCATGATGAAAAACTCTTAGACTATGTAAATTCTTCATATATTGATGAGGGAGATGAAAGGTATAAATATTTTCTAGAAAATGCATCAATTATTGTAAAAGATAGTGATGATATAATTTTTGAAGGAACTCTTAAGGATGTTTTTTCAGGAGGAAATATTAAGTTAAAAGACGGAATAAATGTAGAGGCCAATAATAGTAAGCTTATAGATTTAGAAATAAATATTTCTAATGACTTAGACAATAGGGGACAAGGAATACAAAATGTATTTAATCTTAGTGTTCAATATGAATATGAAGATGAAAGCAATAATGGAAGTGGAAACTTACCAAATACAGGGGGCTTTAGCAATAATAATTTTATGGTTTTTGGAGTTCTAGCTTTAGGTATAGGAGCATCAATATTAAAGTTACCTCAAAAAAAGGAGGAGATTTAATATGAAAACCCGTAAGATGAGAAGGATAATTTCATTGGTATTAGCTATAGGAATAACAGGAGGTTTAGGAAGTGTAGCCTATTTTTCAGATAAAGAAAACGTAAACGGTGATTTAAAGTTAACTTTAGGAACTTTAAGTTCTGAGGCTACAAAAACAATTAAAATAGAGAAAATGGATATAGAAGTTCCTGTTAGTGATAATTTTATAATAACTAATAATGGAACTTTAGATCAAATAATGACATTAAATTTTAAAAATTCATCAATAGGAAATGATGGACTAGAGAAAATAAAGTATTCCTTAAGTTTTGAAAGTAGTGAAAATAGAGATATACAAGGATATGGAAATGGAGAAGAGACATTACTTTCTCTATTTGATAAAAATATTAAATTATTAGATACAGAAGGTAATGAAGTAGCTTTAAGTGATGGTGAAGTTTTAACTGCTACATTAACTTTAAATATGCAAAGAGATATGCCAGAGAATTATTCTAATACAGAATTTAAATTTGATTTAAATATAGGTTATGCTCAGGAAAATAGTAAATAGTAGAGGAGGAGTTTAAGTGATTAGTAAGAATAAAATTATAGCATTAATTTTAGGAGTTTCACTTGCTTCAAGTGCTACTTATGGAAGTTATGCTTATTTTAGTGGAGAGTATTCAGTAGAAAATACGGCCAAAATAGTTGAGTTAGATCCTAAGGAAAGTCCTTTTGAAATTTCAAAGATAAGCACTAGAGAAAACTCTCTTGTATTAGAGTTTTCTAAAAAAGTTTTCTATAGTGGAGAGGATATAAATAGTGATATTATTGGAAGTGAAACTTTTTTAGATAATGCTGAAATTTCAATAGATGGAAAGGAAATTATAATAAGTAAAAAGGATGGAGAATTTTTAATTCCTGTTGGAATAGAAAATAATTTGCCAAGTATAAAATTAAATAGTAATTTTGAAGATAGATTTGGTAAGGATTTAGAAGAAATAACTTTATACTTATATGAAGATTCTAATGGAAGCATTACCTGGAGTTTAACTAATGATTATAAGGGTGATGAGGAGATTAAATCTAATAATGAGATTAAGGAAGATGAAGGGGTTAAACCTAATAGTGAGATTAAAGATGAGGCTGTAGATCAACCTAATAATGAAATTAAAGATGAATCTTCAATAGAAAATTCTAATAATGAAGGTGAAAACATTGAGACTCCAAAGAGTGGTGGTGAAAATAATACACCTGTAGAAGAAGAGAATTCACTTAATGAAGGAAATTTAGAGCAAGAAAATATTAATGAAAATGAGCTAAATAAATCTTTAGTAGAGGGAGAAATTTCAAATAATCTTACTAATATTAATTAAGAAAAAATATATGAAATAAATTAAAGATGTAAATTTAAAAGATTATATTTAAAGTAAGAGTATTATATTTGAAATAAATGGTCACATTTTATAATGTGGCCATTTATTTTTTATTAATCATGTAAAAGAATAATATGTTTGATAGAATATAATATATAGATTTATATGGTATAATAAAGTTTAGTTTTATTGTAGGAAGAGGAGTGATCTAATGGATTTAAAAAGCTTGCTTAATAAAGAACAATATGAAGCAGCAACCACAATTGATGGTCAAGTACTTATATTAGCAGGAGCAGGTTCTGGTAAAACTAGAGTACTTACACACAGAATAGCATACATGATAGAAAATGATATAAAACCTTATAATATATTAGCAATAACATTTACAAATAAAGCAGCAGGGGAAATGAGAGAGAGAGTAAAATCTCTAGTTGGTGAAGTGGCAAACAACATGTGGATATCAACATTTCATTCATCTTGCGTGAGAATTTTAAGAAGAGAAATAGATAAATTAGGTTATAGTAAAGACTTTACAATATATGATTCATCAGATCAGAAAACATTAATAAAACTTGTAATGAAAGAGCTTAATATTAATGAAAAAGAGATAACTGATTTAGAGATTTTAGGTACTATAGGAAAAGCAAAGGATAATATCCAAAGTGCACAAAGTTTTAAGAAAGAAAATGAAGATAACTTTAGAAAAAATAAAATAGCAGATGCATATCTTTTATACCAAAAGAAATTAAAAGAAAATAATGCCCTAGATTTTGATGATTTAATAGTAAAAACTGTTGAGTTATTTAGAAAGCATAATGATGTATTAGAGTTTTATCAAAATAAGTTTAAATACATAATGATAGATGAGTATCAAGATACAAATAAAGCTCAATATGAATTTGCTAAGCTTTTAGCTGCAAAACACAAAAATATATGCGTAGTTGGTGATGATGACCAATGTATTTATGCTTGGAGAGGGGCAGATATAAGAAATATATTAGATTTTGAAAAGGATTATCCAGAGGCTAAAGTTGTTAAGCTTGAACAAAACTATAGATCAAAAGGAAATATTTTAGAAGCTGCTAATAAAGTTATAAAAAATAATGCAGAGAGAAAATTTAAGATTTTAAGAACTGAGCAAGTAGAGGGAGAAAAAATAAGTATTCATAGAGCTTACTCAGATAAAATGGAAGCTGCTTTTGTAGTTTCAGAGATAGAAAAATTAAAAAGTGATAAAGGATATAAGTATAAGGACTTTGCTGTTCTTTACAGAACAAATGCACAGTCTCGTAATTTTGAGGAAGCCTTAAGAAGAGCAGGAATTCCATATAGAATTTTTGGAGGACTAAAATTCTATGATAGAAAAGAGATAAAAGATATTCTTGCATACTTAAAAATAATAGTAAATCCTAAAGATTCTATAAGTTTAAGAAGAATAATAAATGTTCCTAAAAGAAGCATTGGAGATACTACTGTAGAAAAACTTCAAAATCATGTAACTGAAATAGATGATACATTATACAATGTTTTATTAGATGTAGATTATGTACCAGGATTAACAGCTAGAAGCATAAATCCTATTAAGAAGTTTACTGATATGATGGAAGAAATAATGGTTATGTCAGAGCAATTAAGCGTATCTCAATTAATTGAATATGTTTTAGAAAAAACAGGTTATTTAAAATCACTTAAAGATTCAAAGCTTATAGAGGATCAAAGTAGAATAGAAAACTTAGAAGAATTAGTTTCTGATGCTGTTGAATTTGAAAAGAGTAATGAAGAAGATAAATCATTATCAGCTTACTTAGAGAAGGTTGCTCTTGTTCAAGATATGGATGATTTAGAAGCAGAAGATAATTATGTAATGCTTATGACAGTTCATAGCTCAAAGGGACTAGAATTCCCAACAGTTTTCTTAGTTGGTATGGAAAATGGAATATTCCCCAATGCAGCTTGCTTTGAACATGATAATCAAATGGAAGAGGCTAGAAGACTTTGCTATGTTGGAATAACTAGAGCTGAGGAAAAATTATATATGACATCAGCTGAAACAAGAATGATATTTGGTAAAACAGTAGCTTATGGACAATCAGATTTTATATCAGAAATTCCAGCTAACATAAAAGACTACGTAAATATCAATGGTAAAAGTTCAAGTAACTCTTTCAAAAATACTTCACAAACTTATGGAGAGACTAGAAAAACTTATAATCCTCATAGCATTAGAGGAGGAATGAGTGTTTCTAAAGCAAATGAATCCCTAAATAAGACTTTATCAGGAAAATCTTCAGGTAATGCAGGAATAGATGAACTAACTATGGGAAGAAAAGTTAAGCATCCTAAGTTTGGTGTGGGAACATTAATAACAAAGAGTAAAGTTGGAGATGACTATAAGCTTACAATTGCCTTTGATAGTCAAGGAGTTAAACATTTAATGTTTAGCTTTGCACCACTAGAGCTTCTTTAATATAGAAATTTACTTTAATAAGGAGTAGATGAGTAAGATGGATAAGAAAAAATTAATAGAAGAGTTAGTTGAAGAGTTAAATAAATATGCTTATGAATATTATGTTTTAGGAAATTCTTCAGTAACAGATAAAGATTACGATAAAAAATACTATGAATTAGTAGATTTAGAAAAGGAAACAGGATATAAATTACCCTATTCACCTACTCAAAGAGTTGGTGATGTAATTCTTCCTGAGTTTAAAAAATACACTCATAAAGCTAGACTTTGGAGTTTAGACAAAGCTCAAACTTTAGAGGAAATTAGGGAGTGGCATAGTAGAAATGTTAAATTCCTTGAAGAATATAATAGAACTTCAGATGAAGAATTACCACCATTAAAATATATTTTAACTAAAAAGTTTGATGGATTAACAATTAATCTTTCCTATGATGAAAATGGAGTATTAGTTACTGGAGCAACTAGAGGAACTGGGGCTATTGGTGAAGATGTGACAGCTCAGGTTAAAACTATAAAATCAATTCCATTAAAAATTGATTGTCATGATTTTCTAGAAATTCATGGAGAGGCTATTATGACTACAGAAGCCTTTGAAAAATATAATAGTGAAGCAGAGACTCCTCTTAAGAATTTAAGAAACGGGGCAGCGGGAGCTTTAAGAAATTTAAATGTAGCAGAGACAGCTAAAAGAAATTTATCAGCTTTCTTCTATGATGTTGGATATAAGGAAGGAGCTCCTTTTAAAACTTATATGGAAATGTTAAATTTCATAAAAACTAAGGGATTTCCAATGGATGATTATATTAGGGAATGCACAACTTTAGATGAAATTCAAAAAGAAATTGATTATATAAGAGATATAAGATTTGATTTAAATTATGATATAGATGGATTAGTTATAGTTATAGATGATATAAGAACTAGAGAGCTTTTAGGATACACAGTTAAATTTCCTAAGTGGGCTATTGCATATAAATTTGAAGCACAGGAGGTTACAACTAAGCTTTTAGATGTTGAATGGAATGTAGGTAGGAGTGGAAGAGTATCTCCCACAGCTATCTTAGATCCAGTAGAGTTAGCAGGAGTTACTGTTAAGAGAGCTACATTAAACAATATGGATGATATAGCTAGAAAGGGAGTAAGATTAGGAGCTGAAGTATTTGTAAGAAGAAGCAATGATGTTATTCCAGAAATAATGGGAGTAGTTCCTGAAAGTTTAGAAGGTACAAAGGAAATTGAAGAACCAAAGGTATGTCCAGCTTGTGGAGCACATTTAGTTCATGAAGGAGTTCATATCTATTGTGAAAACACTTTAGGATGTAAGCCTCAAATGGTTAAAACTATAGTTCACTTTGCTGGAAGAGAAGCTATGAATATAGCTGGTTTTTCAGAAAAAACAGCGGAGCAATTATTTGAAAAACTTGATATAAGAGATATATCAGATCTTTATAAACTAGAATATGAAAAATTATTAGATTTAGATAAGTTTGGTCCAAAGAAAGCACAAAATCTTTTAGATGCCATAGAAAAAAGTAAAGATTGTACTCTAGAAGCATTTTTATATTCCTTAGGAATTCCTAATGTAGGAGTTAAAACTGCTAAGGATTTAGTAAAGAGATTTGAGTCTTTAGAAAACCTAGAGAAGGCTACTTTTGAAGAATTAGTATCTGTTCAAGATGTTGGAGATATAGTTGCTAGAAGTATAATAGAATTCTTTAAAGAGGAAAGAACTTTAAAAGTAATAAATGAATTATTATCCCTTGGAGTAAATCCTCATTATGAGAAAAAAGAAGTTTTAGAAAGTCCATTTATGGGAAAAACAGTAGTAGTAACTGGTACTTTAGAAAACTATTCTAGAACGTCAATAAAAGAAAAATTAGAATCTTTAGGAGCAAAGGTTTCAGGAAGTGTAAGTAAAAAGACTGATTTTGTAATAGCAGGAGAAGCAGCAGGTTCAAAGTATGACAAAGCTAAATCTTTAGGTGTTACTATATTAAGTGAAGAAGAATTTGAAAATATGATATAAAAAAATAAAAGCTATGTGAGTAATTTCACATGGCTTTTATTTTTCCTCTATATTTGAGTTTTCTTTTATTTCCTCTGATATATTTGTATCCTCTTCTAATTTTGTATCAGCTTTAATATCTTTATCTAAAAGGTTTTCTTTTATTTCAGAATATGAAACTGAATCATCCATAGCATTTAAGTTATCAAATATTTTTTCCTTATTTCTTATTAGAGATATATTGTGTGCTATTTTTTCAAGTAAATAATTTTTATACTTTATTTGTCTGTAAGCTTTATTTGCAATTACAAAACTCCAGATTCCTAAAAATATCATTATTAACATGAAAAGTATAGCAACAACTTGAACTGCTAAGGTCATTTAACTTTACCTCCATATAAAATAATAAATAAATTATACCATAAGAATAGTTATAAATAGTATTAAATAATTATTACATTAAAACATATAATTTTAGTAAGTGATAAATAAGGAGATAAGTATATGCTGAAATCTTTTTATGTTCTTATGAATTCAAAGAATATAGAAAAGTCATTAATAAAATTTAGGAAGATATCAATAAAAAAAGTAAGCCAAATAATAATTAAAGAGTGTATTAAAGAAAAATTAAATTATGAAATCATAGAAAAGAATAATAATGAATTTATAGTAGAAATAAGTTCTAGTAGAAAAAAGACTTTAATAGTATTTCATAAAGCATTGGCTGTAACAATTTATGATTACTATAAGTTTATACGTTTAATACAAGATAGAGAGATAGACAAGGGCGTATATATTACCACAGGAGTTTTTCAACAAGATGTTTATAACATGGCAGAAACAGATAGATTTATAAATAGAATAAAACTTCTAAATGGAAAAGACTTTGTTGTTAAGCAAAGGTGGATAAAGAGAAAGAAACATCATCATATTTCATACGACAAGTTAAGTTTTAAATCCTTATTTTAAGTATGGAATTTTGTTTTATATAAATTTTAATGAGCTTAAATTACTTTCTTATGGTTGATAAGTATGGCCATGCCTTTTAATATGTTATCAATAGTTTTTATAACTATATTTGTAAAAATAAATATAATACTGCATTTCTTTTAATATAGTTGTCAATAATTTAAAGGGAAAAGATTATTGAAGGAGATATTTACATGAAGAAAGTAATTTTATTTATATGTTTAATAATTTTATTAGTAGTTGGAGTGGGAAGGAGTTATGTGGATGTAACCCCTGTTTCTAATATGAACTTTGAATATAATGAAGGGCTTATATATTCTCTTGAAAGTTTACCAGACACCATAAGGCCTAGTGAATCCTTAAATAAAGGAGAAGAGGATTTAGTAAGCAATATATTTTCAGGATTAGTTGAGGTAAATGAAAAAGGAGAACCAATTCCAGATCTTGCTATGGGGTGGACCCTTAGTGATGATGGTTTAGAATATACATTTAAGATTAATGAAAAAAATAAGTGGAGCAACGGCACGGAAGTGACAGCAAAGGATTTTCAAATGTTTTTTAGGGATTTATTAAGTCCAGATAATGAAGATTATACAAGTAATGAGTTATATAGTATTTACGGAGTTAAGGATTATAGAGAAGGGAAAATTGATTTTAGTGAAGTAGCAATAAGTAGTCCTGATGATTATACATTGGTTTTAAGAATGAACAATAAGGATGATGATTTACTTAAAAATTTAGCTAAACCTATATATAGGCTAAGGGATTTAAATGAACCATTAGATAATTATAAAGGAGACTTTAATGAAATATCATATACTGGACCATATGTTATATATGATGTAACTGAGGATGGATTTATAAGATTAAAAGATAACCCTTATAATAATAGTGAATTAGAGATAAAAGATATAACTTTTAAGGAAAAGGATTCTGATGAAGTTGAACTGGCAGCTTTTAATTTAGAAAAGGTAGATATTTTAAAGAATCCTCCTATAATATATTCAGATGATATAGGATTATATAAAGATTTAAGTAAATATAATAGTGATATTTTAAAGTTAATGATTGTAAATAGTGATAAAGCTAGGATGAGTCAGGGAATATCTAATATTATGCAAGTTTTAATTAGTGATAGTAATATATTAAAAAATAATTTAGGAGAACCATATATAAAAGTAATAAATAACAAAGAAGAGATTGCATCAATTAAAAAGGATGTAGCTAAAGGAGATTATAAGATTAGTGAATCAGAAAAAAATAATCTTAAAGAATCAGGTAAAAATACTTTGAAAAAGGTTCTTAGTAATAATGAGGTACTAAAAATAGTTGTAGGAGATAACGAGGAAGATAAAGCTTTAGCAAATGAGCTAAAAAATTTTTTAGACAAGGAGCTATCCATAAAGAGTATAGTAAAAATTCATGAAGATGATATAGAGGAAATAATAAAAAGTGGAGAATTTAATATAGCTTTTGGTGAATTTAACTTAAATGAAAAAAACTCCGAAAGTTTAAAAAAAGAAGATATAAATAAAGAAGAGGGAGAAGTAGAGAATAATAGTGAAGAAAGTGAAAAAGAAACTGCTACTTCAGAAAAGTCTAATTTGAGTTTAGTTAGTTTATATTTTAAAAATGATGTTTGGTGTAAGTCGCCAAAGGTTAATTATTTATTTATTGATTCAAATGGAAATTTAATATTAAAATATAGCAGTTAAAATACTTATAAGTTTATATGAAAGTAAATTTGCACTATAAGTATTAAAAAACTTTAGGGAAATTTATTTTACATAAGTAACCCTAAATTACAAATTGTATTTAATAATAAAATATAAGCTAATAAAATATATTTTTCGTCATATAGATCTAAATGATAAACCATATTTAATAAAAAACTTATAAATAGCACATTAGGAAAAGAAAGATTATAGAAGTTCCTAGAAAGCTATTTATAAGTTTTTAATTGTTTTATGGAGTATAAATTATTATAAATCAGTAGAATCAAGAATATTTTTCATCTTATCATCTAGATCCTCTTTTTTATCTATTGAAGAATCACTATATTCAGATATTTCTCTAGTTAAGTTTGGGTTTGTTGGTGGTGGAGAAATTTCATTAATTTGATTTTCGTTAGTTATAGAATTATAGTCTGATTCTCCAGCATCAGGTGGAACTATAGGAGTCTTAGAGTTAAAATTATTTAATTTAGGAAGTTTATTTATTTTTTGTACATTCTTTAAAGAGTCTATTTCTTCTACTAACATAACACTTTTTTTCTCTTTAGGAGTATCAGTAATAAAATCTATATATTTATCAATAAAACTATTTATAAATACAAAGAATATAAACATATTTTTTGTACTATCAAAGGTAGTTTTATCTGAAGTGAAAATTGATTTTTTTGTAGAGTACTTTAGATTTTTTGTGAATATAGGTGCTAATCCTGTAAGTTCAGGGCTATTAGCATTAGTCATTCTAAACATTGATTCATCAATTAAATCATCAGGCTTTAAAGAGAACTTTTTATATCTTTCATGAGAATCTAAATTTGGTGCATCAGGGAAACTAGTTACTATTCCTGAGTTAACTATATAATTTTTATAGACTTTAGATATTATATTTTCTCTTTTATCTGAGGAATCCTCATCTAAATCAAAGGACATTAAAAGGTTAGTTAAATATAAGCATATTTCCATGTTAGAATATTTATACTCTTTTTTATCTGTTCCTTTTAGGATTATTCCCTTTTCATCATTAAACATATTACAGAAAAGCTCAATTAAGTCTAAGTAAGCATCTTTAAATATAAGTATGTTTGTATTCTTATAGCTTAAATACATATTTAAGGCTAGTAGAGAAGTTGTTTCAAGATTAGAAAATGTGCTATTTGATTCATAATATTTGTTTAATATGAAATCAGATAAATCTAAAACTAATAATTTACAATCTTCATTATTTGAATATAGAAGCATGTTATTTAAGCAATAGTCTATTTTGCAACATTCATCTAAGGAAAGTGAGTATAATTCTTCTTTAAAATTAACAAACATGTTTAATATTTGAAGAGCAAAATCTTCATAGGTTTTGCTATCAGAATCTTCAGGAGCTACTTTACTATACATATAGTAAGCTAACATCATTAAAGCTTGATCTGAGTAAGACATTTCATCTTCTTTTTCACTTATATTTAAGCCAGACTTAGAAGAAGACTCATCATTTTTTTTATTTACAAAAAAACCTTCTGGATTTCTTAAATAGGTATAGTAAAATTCCAGTTGAAGCTTACTTAAATTTTTATAAAAGGCAGCTCTTTTATAAAGTGCACTATTAATATTTTTAAATTTTTCATAGTAAGAACAAAGTCTTAAAAGAGAAAGGGTCATTAATGCATTAGATGAAACTGGAATATCTTTTTTAAAGGTGGTATCATCCCAAGTTTTTGAATACTTAGAAGAATAAATATTAGGCTTTGCTTTTTTATATATACAAATTAATGGAGTATTATTTTTAAAGAATGATATCTCTTCTTTTTTGAAATTTTCTTTAAGATTTTTGTAATTTGTAGATATTCCACACCTAGATTCAAGTACTATATGATTTACTGATTCTTTTGAAAGAAAAAGTAATTGTGATGCTATCTCTTCTTTAGAAAGAGAATTAGCTTTGAAGAATGAACCTATATACTTCAAATAATTCACCTCATGATATTATTTCTTATATATATTAATATGAATTTTTATTATAAATATTACCTAGTGAGTACATAATACTTTTAGGTGAAATAAAGGTTTAGAGGGCTTTTTATGAGCATAATTTTTATATATAATCCATGTTGATAAAGGATAAAATAACCAATATACTATTCTTATAATTAGTGTTTTGAAAATAAATTAAGGTAAGGAGATATTGAATGAGAAGTAGTGGAAGAAAAAAAGAACAGATAAGACCAGTTAAAATAACAAGAAACTTTACTAAATATGCAGAAGGCTCTGTATTAATAGAAGTTGGGGATACTAAAGTATTATGTACTGCTTCAATAGAAGAGAAAGTTCCACCTTTTTTAAAGGGTTCTGGAGAAGGATGGATAACTGCTGAATATAACATGCTTCCAAGAAGTACTCAAAGTAGAAAACAAAGAGATATAAATAAACTTAAAATAGATGGAAGAACAATGGAGATACAAAGACTTATAGGGAGAGCTCTTAGGTCAGCTGTAGATATGAAAGCTTTAGGAGAAAAAACTATTTGGATAGACTGTGATGTTCTTCAAGCTGATGGAGGAACTAGAACGACTTCAATTACAGGTTCATTTGTAGCATTAGTTGATGCTGTAAATAAACTTCATCAAAAGAAACCTTTCAATGTTTATCCTATAAGACACTTTGTCAGCGCAGTAAGTGTTGGAATAGTAGGGGAAGAGAAAATATTAGACTTATGCTATGAAGAAGACCATGTAGCTAAAGTAGATATGAATGTTGTAATGACAGAAGAGGGAGAGTTTATAGAAATTCAAGGAACTGGAGAGGCTGGACCTTTTTCAAGAAAAGAATTAGATGAATTATTAAATCTTGCTGAAAAGGGAGCAAAACAAATGATACAAGCACAAAAAGATGCTTTAAAGACAGATTCTTTATGGATCGGAACAGGGAGAGAGTAAAATGAAAAAATTTATACTAGCAAGTAATAATGCACATAAGGTAAAAGAAATAAAAGAAATATTAAAAGATTTTAATTTAAACATATTATCTTTAAATGAAGCAGGAATAGACATAGATGTTGAAGAGGACGGAAAAACATTTGAAGAAAATTCTTTTAAGAAAGCTAATGAAATAAGAAAGTATTTACTTAGTAAAGGTGAAAGTGATTTTATTGTAATGGCTGACGATTCAGGATTAGAAGTAGATTATTTAAATGGAGCGCCAGGTATATATTCTGCTAGATATGCAGGGGAACATGGAAATGATTCTAAAAATAATGAAAAGTTATTAGAGGAATTAAAAAATGTTAAAGAAGATGAAAGAAAAGCTAATTTTATATGTGTAATAGTTGCAGTTACAGATAAAGGAGAAAAAATAGTAGCAGAGGGAAAAAGTTATGGAGTGATTTTAGAAGCTTTAAGTGGAAATGAAGGTTTTGGATATGATCCTTTATTTTTCGTACCAGAATACAAAAAAACTTTCGCAGAAATGACTTCAGATGAAAAGAATGCTATTAGCCATAGGGGAAGAGCTTTAGAAAAACTAAAGGATAATTTAAAAGGGATACTTAAATAGGAGGAGAAGAAATGAAAGTAGCTATAGTCAGTGATACACATGGAGTTACTCATGTTATTGAATATATAAAAACTTTACTAAATGATTCAGATGTTCTTATACATTTAGGAGATAATATAAATGATGTTAAGTTATTAAGTGAAGGTTTTAAGGGAAAGGTATATTCTGTTGTAGGAAACTGTGACTATGAAAGAAATGGGCAAGTTGAGCAAGTTATTGAAATTGAAGGTAAAAAATTTCTAATAACTCATGGTCATAAATATACAGTTAAGTATGGATTAGATAAAATTTACTATAGAGGACTTGAATTAGGAGTAGATGGAGTGATTTTTGGTCATACTCATAGAAAAGTAGCCTTAAAAGAGGGAAATATGTGGATAATAAATCCTGGTAGTCCATCAATACCTAAAGATGGAGAAGCAAGTATAGCATTTATGAATGTAGATTCTGAAAATATAGAAGTAAGATTTTTTTCTATTTAATTAGAATTAAATTAAAAAATAAGTGTTAATACATAAAAAAAGCTTATGTATTAACACTTTTTTTCAAAAGAAAACATAGATTTTATCAGGGTTTCAGAGGATTCGATAAATTTTTCTAAAAAAACTTTAAAAAAAGTGTTGACATAATAATAACTATACTGTAGAATAACTATTGTCGTCGCGAGAGAGCGGCGGTGAAACAAAGCCTTCGGGGTGTGGCGCAGATGGGAGCGCGCGTGGTTTGGGACCATGAGGTCGCAGGTTCGATCCCTGTCACCCCGACCATTATGCGGGTGTAGTTCAATGGTAGAACACCAGCCTTCCAAGCTGGATACCCGGGTT
>ERZ1036424.38-NODE-38-length-99823-cov-272.326107_pt1 | contig 99823 bp, 74 predicted proteins | sample MGYA00514221_ERZ1036424 | MGnify/ENA primary metagenome ERZ1036424 (study PRJEB33795, sample SAMN09464939) | human gut metagenome | host: Homo sapiens | place: USA: Stanford, California | collected 2016-11 | study: EMG produced TPA metagenomics assembly of the... | reverse complement strand
TTTTTATATTTAATAATTTATTTGAGTATAATATGCAAAATATGAATAATTTATCTATCAACATAGGAAAATATGAATAATGATATAAGATTTTATAATGCCATGCTTTTTATTATTTCAGGCGGTGGAAGAATAGATTTTAAAGTATTAAAAGATACAGAATTATGAACATTGAAGAAAGTATAGTTGTAGAATAAAAAAATATAGAACCGATAAACTTTAAAAAATATAGAAATTTATGAATTTTAGAAAGTATAGAATTATGTGCTGGGATGTGTTTTTAGTGATAAATAATATGCATGAAAATTTAAAGCAGAAGATAATAAAGAGATTTTTATTATTAACCATACTTTTTATGGTCTTTAGTAAACCTATATATGCGGTTGAGGAAATAGAACTTACTGAAATTAAAGTTAATGGAATAAAAATTACAATGGAAAGTGGGGTTTCTAAAGTTATCAATAATTTAAATGATAATGGTGAGCATGAAGTACATGGACATATAAATACAGAAAATCTTGAGGAAGGATATTATACAGCATTTATATTTGATACATTAAATTCAGACTGGAGCAGTTATGATGGATTTGCATTTCATATTGATAATAAAGATGATGAAATAATTAAGATTAATATTAATCTTCAAAGCAAGAATGGAGTTAATCTTATAGCTGAGGATGGAAAGATAATACTAATTAAAAGTGACAGTAGCAGTATGATAGAAAAAGTTACTGTGTGTGATGGAGGTATTAGTATATACCCTGGCTTTGATGGTAATGTTTATATACCCTTTGTAAGTTTGATAGCAGAACAGGGTGATAATCCTGTCTATAAAGATGATTATAAAAGTGCTTTGACAGAAATAAATTTATGGGGAATACATATGACCTGTGAAGAAGATATTGAGGCTAACTTTAAGTTAAGCAGATTTTCAGTAATAAATTCAGGAGAAATAAAAGGAGAATATTTAACTAATGATTTTGAAATAACAGGAAGCAGCAGAGTGATGATTCCTAAAAATGGTGAAACTATAAGTAAGTATGAAGTTAATGGAAAAGATAATATGGTTTTTGAAATACCAGAACATATAAACAATGTTTCTATTACAAAAGATGGAGTTCTTAGTATTAAGGATTCTGTTAATTTAAAGAGAATAAGGATTTGTGCTGGTGATGGAAACATAAGTGAAACTAAGGAAATAGAACTTTATGACTCATATCAAGATAATAAGTTTTTAAATAATAAATTTATCTTATATTTTATAATAATTGTTGCCTCAGCTTTTGTATTATTATGGATATTGTTTTTATATTGGAGGAGCAGATTTAAGACTAGAAAAGATTAAATCAAATTTATGAAAGTATATTTTGAAGGGATGAAGATATATGAAGAAAGGAAAAGTATTAATGGGTACTGTAGCAGCTATTATCCTTATTGTAGGTATGGTAATTTCATATAAAGCTGTTGAAAAAAACATTGAGGCTAATAGAAAAACATCTTTTCATAAATGCATGAATATAGGAAATGCACTTGAATCGCCCCCCAATATTACAGGGGATTTACAAATGAAAGCTGAATATTTCGAGATAATAAGAGATGCTGGTTTTGATAGCGTAAGACTTCCAGTAAGATTTTCAGACTATGTAGATAAAACTACATATGTTCTTGATGAGCAGTTTATGAACACAATAGATAACTATATAAATTATGCTTTAAATGATAATCTAACTTTAATTCTTGATATGCATCATTTTGAAGAAATAATGGAAAAACCAGAGGATTATAAGGATATGTTTTTAAGCATTTGGGATCAGTTAAGTAGTAGATATGCTGGATCTTCAGATAAGCTTGTTTTTGAACTTTTAAATGAACCAAAAGAGAATTTAGAAGGAGAATTATGGAATGAGTATTTAAAAAATGCTGTTGAAGTTATAAGAAGTCATGATAAAAAGAGAAAGATAATAGTAGGTCCTGACAGTTGTTATTCTGTTGAAAGATTATACGACCTTATTATTCCAGAGGATAAAAATCTTATACTGACATTTCATTATTATGAGCCAGAAACTTTTACTTTTCAGGGAGATTCATATCATAAGGAATATGAAAATTTAAGAAATATAAAATGGAATGGAACAGATGCAGAACTTAGAGTTATGGATAATAAGTTTGATATTGCAAAAAAGTATTCAAAAGAAAATAAAATCCCAGTTTTTTTAGGTGAGTTTGGTGTAAATAAAAAGGTAAAGGAACAATATAGATATAAATGGATAGAATCAGTAAGAACAGAAGCTGATAGCTATAATTTTTCATGGGCATACTGGGAGTTTGCTTCTAACTTTGGAATATATAATCTTAAAAATCAAACATGGGGAGATGAACTTCAAGCCCTAATACCTTAGAAAGATATTTTTTTATCATTATATATTGTAATTATCTGCTTTCAATTGGGAGGATATAAGGGATAGTTAATCAACTGAACTTTTTATGGATAATTTTTTCTTTTAAGAGAATTATTTTTGAATTTTTGGTAAAAATAACTTTAGCGTTAACTGAACTAGGTGATGAAGGGAAGTGTTTTTACTTGAGTAAGAATAATTATTATGAACTTAGAAAAAATGTTCTAAGGGAGTTAGCTGATGGATTTTCCTGCATTCATGATAATTTTAAATATTTCAAAACATTAAATAAGAATAAAGTTAAGATTATTGGAGCAGCAGAATGGCTCCTTGATAATATTTATCTTATTGAAAAAGAATATAAATGTGTAAAAAAGTGTATGCCTTTAGAATACTTTAAAAGTCTTCCTTATGGAGAAGAGTATCTAAAGTATATAAATGTTAATTATGATGATATTGTAACTGCTTGTGATAATATAAATGCTAAAAATGCTAAATCAGAAATAAATAGAAAGAGCAGTTTAAACAAATATTCAGACATGGAAAATAATATTCCTCGTATTTTAATAGTTGCTAAAAGGTATATAAATGAAAAAAGGAACCTTGAAATTAATGATTTGATAGATTACATAAAATATTATGAGGATTTTGAAGAAAACAAAAATAATAGTGATTATTGCTTTACAATGGGGGAGTTATGGGCATTCCCTCTTATGCTTAGAATAGGAATAATACTAAATTTAGCACACTATACTGATGAACTTGTTAGCGTTCAAAAGGATGTCCTTAGGGGGAAGGTGTATGCTGAAAAGATTATTGATTATAAAAATAATGAAAAGATTAAAGAACAAATTGATTTTAGTAAAGAGTTTTCAGACGTTAATATTGATTTGTCACCATTATTTTTACGAGAGTTTATAAGAATATTAAGAGAAAATTCCATTGAAGATAAGGATATTTCTAATTATTCAAAATTAAAATTGAATCTAGATATGGATTATAATAAGCTTTCAATAAGAGCAAACCTTAAAGAAGAAGATCTTGAACATAACATAAGTCAGTATATAACAGCGATTAGAACTGTTGAAGGAATAAACTGGAGGTACTTTTTTGAAAAGACTTCAGTTGTTGAATCCATACTTGAAAATGATCCAGCTCAAGTTTATAAAAATATGGATTTTGAAACAAAGGATTATTACAGACATAAGCTTGAAGAAATAGCACGATTAATAAAAACAAGTGAAATAAAAGTAGCTATGAATATACTTGATCTTGCAAAAGCTAGTAGGGAAAAAAATGAAGAAGAATATAAGTGTCATGTTGGATATTATATTATTGAACATGGAAGCCGTATGCTTGATGGATATTATCATGATGTGACGGAAGTAATTTCACATGGAACATACATAGCAATAAACATTGTTACAACGGTAGTGTTGAGTTATATATTTTTAGTTATAGGGGCAGCTACTGGAGTTAGATATACATTAAGAGAGCTTATAATTGGATTTTTATTACTTTTCATTCCTATAAATGAGATAGTACTTGGAATTGTAAATTATATTGTAGGAAGAACGGTAAAAGTAAGGCTTGTTCCAAAGCTAGATTTAAGCAGTGGAATTCCACAAGAATACAAAACAGTTGTAGTTATACCTGCCATTGTTAATAGTGCTGAAAAAGTTAAAGAACTTATGAGTAAACTGGAAGTTTATCATTGTGGTAATGATGATCCTAATGTATATTTTGCCTTGTTAAGTGATTTTTGTGATAGTGAAGATGAATATAATGATATTGATAAAAAAATAGTAGATTGCGGATTAAGATGTGCATCCCAGTTGAACAAAAAATATGGTAATAAATTTTTCTTTTTAAGCAGAAAACGAACTTATAATGAAAAAATGGGCGTTTATATGGGGAGAGAGAGAAAGCGTGGTAAACTTTTAGAATTTATGTCTCTTATAAGAGGATACTCAGATAATACTTTTGATGTAATAAGTTCACCTATTGATGATATAAGAGATGCAAAATACATAATAACATTGGATGAAGATACTTTTATGCCAAGAGAAACTGTATATAAGCTTGTTGGAGCTATGAGTCACGTACTTAATGTGCCTTACGTTAATAAAAAGAATGTGGTTATAAGAGGATACAATATTATGCAACCTAAGGTAAGCATAAGCATGGAAGCAAAAAATGCAACGAGATTTTCCCAGATATTTGGTGGTGATAGTGGCGTTGATGGTTACTCAACAGCTTATTCTGATACTTATGAGGATCTTTTTGGTGAAGGATCTTTTGTTGGAAAAGGAATAATAAACATAGATCAGTTTTATGACATAACAAAACAATCAATAAAAGATAACAGAGTACTAAGTCATGATCTTCTTGAAGGAGCATTAACAAGATGTGCACTTGTAACAGATGTTGAACTTGTTGATGGATATCCACCATATTATGAAGGAAGTTGTAGAAGACTTTATAGATGGGTTAGAGGAGACTGGCAACTTATCGGATGGTTATTTTCTAAAAAGATAAGTTTTTTAAATAAGTGGAAGATCTTTGACAACTTAAGAAGGAGTTTATTAGCACCAGATTTACTTTTGCTTCTAATAATATCACTGAGTGATTCAATGAAAAATCGTCAGATTGCACTATTATGTTTTTTAGTGTTTATTATGCCTCTTGTTTTTACTGTAACAGATTTTGTTGTTACACCTAAGAATAGGCTTATGGGAGCTTTTAAGACTTTTAAACAGATAATCTTAATAATAAGTTTTATACCATATGAGGCGTTTCTTATGGTTAAAGCTATAGGAACTACGTTATTTAGACTTATTTTTTCAAAACGTAATCTTCTTGAATGGCAGTCATCACATTTTGCAGATAAGTCTGTAAAAAATGATTTAAAGTCATATGTATTAAGAATGTGGTTTGCACCAGTAATGGGAATTTTCATTTTTCTTATTGCGTTAAATGATTCTGTGGGAGTATGGATTTATAGTTTGATACCAGCAGTATTATGGATATGCAGTCCTTATACAGCTTTTTATATAAGTAAAGATATAAAAGATGAAAAACAAACTATTGATGAAAATGAACGTGAATATTTGAGAAAGCTTTCAAGACGTATATATGCATATTATGAGGATTTTGTAAATGAGGAAAACAATTATCTTGCACCAGATAATTATCAAGAAAAACCATTTAAGGGGGTTGCTCATAGGACTTCACCTACTAATATAGGAATGGGACTTATTGCAAATGTTACAGCATATGATCTTGGATATATAACATTTCAGGATCTTATAAATAAAACCAAGTCCATTTTAAATAGTATGAGAACCTTAGAAAAATTTAATGGTCATTATCTAAACTGGTACGATACAAGAACGAGAGCACCTCTATATCCAAGGTATGTTTCAACAGTTGATAATGGTAATCTCCTTGCAAATCTGTGGATACTTAGAGAAGCAATGGAGGAACTTAAAACAGCGCCTATAATAAGAATAGAAGAAGTTACAGCAATTAATGATATATATAGAATAATTGAAGAAGAAAATCCAGAAATAAGAATAAGATTTTCAGAAGATATATATACTGGAGAATATTGTAACACTCTTGAAGAAATACTTATAAAAATTGATTCCCTTGATGAAAAATTTGATAGTGAAGTTGAATACTGGCTTAATAAGCTATTTTGTGAAGTAAGCAGGAAAATAGAAAACTATCATAATATTTTTGATAATATAAGCAATCTTTACAGTAAGGAGTTTTTTGAAGGAGTTCCTAATGTATATGAGATTATCAAGAAGTGCAAAAAGACAAAAGAAATTTCTGGAGATAACTTTAATTGCAATCTAGGTGTAAAAATTGAGTATTTTGAAAAATGCCTAAACAGTATAAATGACATAATAGATGAAATTGATGAAATAAGTAATGAAATGAACTTTAATTTCTTATATGACACAAGTAGAGGGTTATTTTCAATAGGATATAATGTTGAAGAAAATTCTCTTGGAAATTCATATTATGATCTTTTAGCATCAGAATGCAGAATTGCATCTTTTGCAGCTGTTTCAAAAAATGATGTTCCAAAAAGTCATTGGTTTAATTTAAGTAGAGCAATGACTAATGCATTTCACACTCATTCATTGGTTTCATGGAGTGGAACAATGTTTGAATACTTTATGCCTTCTCTTGTAATGAAGAATTATCCTAAAACATTGCTTGATCAGACATATAAGAGTGTAATAAAAGCACAGATGTCTTTTGCAAAGCAAAAGAAAATACCGTGGGGTATATCAGAATCTGCATTTTATGAGTTTGATAATGACGATAACTATCAGTATAAGGCATTTGGGGTTCCTGGTCTTGGATTAAAGAGGGGACTTGAGGATGAAGTAGTAGTTTCTCCTTATTCTACAATAATAGCACTTCCATTTTGTGTTAAAAAATCCATCGAAAATTTGAAGAAAATTCAAGGGGGCGGAGCGTTAGGCAGATATGGATTTATTGAATCTATTGACTATACAAAAGCACGTGAGGATAAATTTATTTCTGCATATGATGTGAATAATAATAGTGGAAATGTGGATAACTCTGTGATTAATGTGGATAAGTGTGGATATATAGTGGATAATGCTGTTGTTAACAATGACGAATTATGCCCTGTGGATAATGTAGATAATGTGAATAACTTTGTAGAAAAAACAAGAAAAGAAGATATAGCAATAGAATTAGAAGGCGATAAAGAACAAAATAATCCACAAAATGATAAGAAAAATGAAAAAAACTTTACTGTGGAAAGTTATCCACAGAATTATGAAGATATTTACAATGATGGTGTAAAACCTAATAAAGTAATCACATATATGGTTCATCATTTGGGAATGTCAATCATGGCTCTAGATAACGTTTTAAAGGATAATATTTTAATAAATAGGTTCCACAAACAGCCACAGGTAAAGGCTTCAGAACTTTTATTAAAGGAAAAGATACCATATCATGTTACATTTGAAAGAAACGAAGATTTTTCAGTAAAAAATAGATACTTTCAAGGAGAGGTTATTGAACCAAGGGTATTTAAAGCTATTGATGAAACTTCATTTGATGAACAGCAGGTTCTTCTTTTATCAAATGGAGATTATTCTTCAATGATAAATATATGTGGAAGCGGATATTCTAAGAAAAATGACATGATGCTTTATAGATGGAAAGGAAACAGCACTAGTGATGATAGTGGGCTATTCTTCTATATAAAAAATTTAAACTCAAATGATTATTGGAGTTCTACATTTGAGCCATGTAAATCATTTGGAAAAGAATATGAAGCACAGTTCAGCCTTGATAAAGCAAGATTTTCAAGGTGTGATGGAAATATTGAGAGTATAACTGAAGTTGCTCTCTCTACAGAGGAAGATTTTGAAGTAAGAAAAATAACATTAAGTAATACTGGAGAAAATGGAAGAAGTATTGAAGTAACAAGTTATTGTGAAATTACTCTTGCATCTTTTGGTGCGGATTCCGTTCATCCTGCATTTTCAAATTTGTTTATTCAAACTGAATATGATGAAAATGAAAAAATACTTCTTGGAAGCAGGCGTGGACGGGTAAAAGGTGCAAAAGTTCCATATATTTTTCAAAAAATAATTGTAAATGGTGAGAGTGAAGGTGAAATAACCTATGAAACTTCAAGGGTAAACTTTATAGGAAGAAATAGAGATCTTAAGAATCCTAGATCTATGGATAATGATAAAGGCCTAGATAACACAATAGGAACTGTACTCGATCCAATACTAAGCATGAGAGTGCGTGTACGTATTGAAGCTAATGAAAAACGGGAGATATTTTTTATTACAGGAACATGTGATTCTAAGGAGGAAGCACTTGAAATAGGAAAGAAATATAATGATCCTTCAAAAGCTGAAAAAATCTTTGAAAGATATAGTGTGGGAGTTCAGCTTGAACTTAAAAACCTTGAAATGAGAAGCATTCAAGCAGATTTATTTCAAAATTTAAGTAGTTATATTTTTTATCTTCAAAGAGGACGAAAAGACAGAGAAGATTATATAAAGAATATAACAAAACACCAAAAGGATTTATGGGCATACGGAATTTCTGGAGATCTTCCTATAATTCTTCTTGCAATCGAAGATGAAGAAGATATAAATCTTGTAATAAGCATGATAAAGTTTTATTCGTACTTAAAATTGAAGGGTGTAAAGACTGATCTTGTTATATATAACAATGAAGAAGTATCTTATGATGAACCACTTCAAAAAAGTATAATGCAGGCTGTTAATATGGTTAATGCGGGAAATAGTCTTAATAAGTCTGCAGGAATTTATATTCACAATAAATCAACTATGAATGAAGAAATAAAAGATTTCTTAGTGGGAATAAGTAGGATTTATATTGATTCTAAGAATGGGACTTTATTAGACCAGTTTAAAAAGTATGCTGAAATAAAAGAAGACAATGATATTTCAGCAAGATCACTTATGTATTCAAGATATAATGTGTTAAGTGAAACACAAAATGCTGATGTAAGTGAATTAGAGAGAGCAGAATATGGAGCGAAAGCAATAGAGAGTAGTCATATTTTGGATAATTCACATAATCCATATGAAGGAAAAGCATTCAAGAAGAATAATGTATCGCCTAAAAAAGAAGTATCAAAAAAATTATCCAAAGAGCATAGCAAGTTATCTGGAAATGATAATGAAGAATTATTCAAAGAGGATAATGAATTATCTAGAAAAGATAATTTAGATTTAGGTATTAAAGAAATTGATTCTTTAAATCTTGAGTTTGATGATTATAATGGAGAAAAAGTCAGCAACAATAATTCTGATGTAAATTATAGTGAATATGATCATGATGTGGACTTTATTGAAAACACTGATTTAATAAATGGCATTGATAAATCAGAAGATGATAATAAAGAAGATAAAAACATAAATAGTAATAGTGTTGCACAGCATGATGATAGTAAAAAATATATAAGTGATAGTGAATTTAATAAAGGAAATGAAAAAATAGTAAATGATAGTGAAGCGGAAAATGATTATGAATGTGATAGTGAAGAATATTATTCTAAGGCAGATTTAGATTTCTTTAATGGTTATGGAGGTTTTGATAAGAGAGACGGTACGTACATAATAAAGCTTTCAAATTATAAGAATACTCCTGCACCTTGGATTAATGTAATGTCTAATAGTGATTTTGGTTTTCACATTTCAGAGAGCGGATCATCTTATACATGGTGTGGAAATTCAAGAGAAAATAAAATTACTCCATGGAGTAATGATTATATAAGAGATCCTGTTGGAGAAGCTTTTTATATAAGAGATGATAAGGATGGCAGATATTTTTCAATATGCCCTAAGCCAGTTAGAGATAAGAATGAATATATAATAAAACATGGTTTTGGATACTCACAATTTATGCATACTTCGTGTGACATAAAGGGAACAATGAAGGTGTTTACTCCAAAAGATGAAAAGGTAAAGCTTCAGATAATAAAGCTTGAAAATTTATTAAATGAAGAAAGGGAACTTTCATTATTCTATTATGCAAAGCTAGTTTTAGGAGTTTACGGGTATGAAAGTGAAAGATATATAACAACTTATACTTTTAAAGACAATAATGCTATTGAATATATTGGTGGTAATAATCCTTACAGTGAATATTTCGGAAATCTTCATGCATATCTAACAATACTTGGTGGAGAGAATATTACTGTTTCAGGAGATACTAAGGAGTTTATTGGGTTTGGCGGTGAAGCTGAAAAACCTAAGGCTATGGAATTCAGCAATTTAAGCAATAAAACAGGAAGTATATATGATCCATGTTTAAGTGCGTGTAGCAGAATTAAATTAAAGCCTCACGAAGTTAAAGAAGTTGTAATAGTGTTTGGTCAGGATGAACAAGAAAATATCATTAAAGTTATTGATAAATATAAAGATATTAATAATGCTCATACTGCCCTTGAAAATGTAAAGAAATACTGGAATGACTTGCTTGGAGGTATTCGTGTATCAACTCCAGATAGATCTATGGACTATATGCTTAATGGATGGCTTTTATATCAAACATTTAGTTGTAGATATTTAAGTAGAAGTGCTTTTTATCAAAGTGGAGGAGCATATGGATTCAGAGATCAGCTTCAGGATTCTATGGCACTTGGAGTTGTTGATTCAGAAATAACAAAGTCTCAGATTATAAGAAGTGCATCTAGACAGTATGTTGAAGGAGATGTTCAACACTGGTGGCATCCAGTTGTTAACAGTGGAATAAGAACAAGGTTTAGTGATGACCTTTTATGGATGCCTTATGTTACAGCAGAATATATAAACTCAACAGGAGATTATGAAATTCTTGATATAAAAGCACCATATCTTGAAGATGAGCCTTTGAGGGAAGGTGAAGATGAAAGATATACAATAGTAAATATGTCATCTAAGGAAGGAACTATATATGAACACTGCCAAAAAGCAATCCAGAAGGCTTTAAAATATGGCCAGCATAACATACCTCTTATGGGAAGCGGAGATTGGAATGATGGTATGAGTACTGTTGGAAATGAGGGAAAAGGTGAAAGTGTATGGCTTGGATGGTTCTTATATGATATATTAAACAGCTTTACTAAAATTGCAGAATATAAAAATGATTCAAGTAGCGTAGTTTATTATAGACAACAGAAAAAGTTCATAAAGGATAATCTTGAAAAGAATGCTTGGGATGGAGGCTGGTATAGAAGAGCCTATTTTGATGATGGAACTCCTCTTGGAAGTCGTGAAAATCCAGAGTGTCAGATTGATTCTTTAGCTCAAAGCTGGGCTGTAATTTCTGGTGCTTCAAGAATTGATAATTCTGAAGATGATAGCATGATAAATAATAGTGTGATAGATAATGATTCAAATTTAGAAGTTCATTATGATTTAGATAATAATAAAGAAACAACACAACCAAAAATGAAATTTATTAATAAAAAAGAAGAAAACTCTGAAATTAGTGCAAATAATATTGATAATTTAAAAGCTGAAAATAAAAGCGAAAGTGCAAAATACAGTGAAAGAGCACTTGAAGCTATGGAAGCTGTGGATAGAAATCTTGTTAAAAAAGATAAGGGGATGATTTTACTTTTAGCACCACCATTTAATAATTCATATCTAGAACCTGGATATATAAAAGGATATGTACCTGGAGTTCGTGAAAATGGAGGTCAATATACTCATGCAGCAGTATGGGTTATACTAGCAATCACTAAGCTTGGCTTTGGCAATAAGGCTGTAGAATATTATAATATGATAAATCCTATAAATCATTCAAAAACTGAGCTTGAATGTATGTTATATAAAACAGAACCTTATGTTATGAGTGCAGATGTATACATAAGAGAGCCACACGGTGGAAGAGGTGGCTGGAGCTGGTATACTGGAGCCTCAGGATGGATGTATAGGGTTGGAATTGAAAATATTCTTGGACTTAGAAGAGTTGAAGATAAAGGATATGAGATTAATCCTTGTATTCCAGAAAGCTGGAATGAGTATGAAATTAAAATAAAAAATGAAACTGAGGATTATACTATACAGATTAGAAGAATAAATGATGGTTTAAGATTCAGTAAAAGTACTTCAGAAAGAATAACAAAATATACTATGATTATAAATGGAAAAGTGTGTGATGAAAAAATAATTCCAAGACATAAGGGAACTATGAAAATAGAAGTATTTTTTTAGGTAAAAGATGATGAGATCTAGTCTCATCATCTTTTATTATGTATAAGTATATAAAAATAATTTTAATATAAAGTTTTCCTTTATCAGTCAAAAGGGGTATTTTTCCAGTTTACATATTATACTTATATATCTACAATTTATTGTAGTAAATTAAAATAAATTGTAGGAGTTTTTAGATGAATGAAAATAATAATAGATTGAGATATCTAACACAAGATGAATTAAGAAATTTATTTTATGCCATTGAAACATATAGTGGACATAATTCCTTGAGAGATTTAGCTATATTTAGAGTTGCATACAGATGTGGGTTAAGAGCTACAGAAATTTCATTGATAAAATTTGATGACTATAGTATTAGAAAAAGTGAACTTTACTGTAAAAGACTGAAAGGGAGTAGAAATAATACTATAAGATTAGATTTACAGACAAAAAATGTTTTAGAAGAATATATAAGTCAAAAAGGTATATATAATAGTGATGAAATAATATTTAAAAGTCAAAAAAATAATCCAATATCTAGAAAAACTCTAGATTATCTTATGAAAAAATATTGTAAACTTGCGAAGATAGATGATGTTAGTAAACACCATTTCCATACTATTAAGCATACAACAGCTGTTCATTTAGCTGATTCAGAAATGGATATTAAGGAGATACAATGGTGGCTTGGTCACAAATCGGTAAATAATACAGAGATATACTTTCAATTTACAAGTAAACAGCAAGAAAGAATGTATACTAAGCTTGAAGAAATTGGGGAAATGATATAAATTAAAAACTGGACATTATGAATATTATGTCCAGTTTTTTTGCTTTTTACAAAATAATATTAACAAAATATTATTTTTTTATATAATTTTTTAATATTTTGTAACTAAATTTTTTTATAATAGCTAATTTATTGTTTATTTTGTATAAAACAAATAAAAAAATAAGACATAATATTCATTTTGTCTTATTATTTATATAAATAGTATAAAAATTCCTATAAATAGAAAAATTTAAACATATTTTCTGATCTACTATACTATAAAATTTGTAAAAAAATAAAATAATATGTAATTCGTATTATAATATGGAGAGGGACATGTGAAGTTTATGAATATAAAAAGTAGCATACAGAAAAATGATATATTAGAAGCATTAAAAAGAAATGAATTTTTTACTTTATATCAGCCAAAAGTATATTCTGAAAGTGGAAAATTAGCTTCTATAGAAGCTTTAATAAGATGGAAAAGAAATAATTCTATTATCTATCCATTAGAATTTATTCCTATGTGTGAAGAAAATGGACTAGTATATGATATTGATATGTACATGATAAGACAAGTAATAACTCAAATTAATGAGTTAAAAAAAAACAATAAGAAAATAATACCTATTTCAGTAAATATATATAAAGGTACCTTAATGGAAGAGAATTTTATTGATACAATTGATGAGTTATTTGGAAATATGAATATAAATAATTATGTGGAATTTGAAATAACCGAAAGAGGAATATTAACTGAGGATATTGATAAGATAGCAGAAGTGTTCAAAAAGCTTAAGGAAAGAAATTTTAGAATTGCTGTAGATGATTATGGAACAGGAAGTTCAAATTTATTATTTCTTGCAAAAACTAATGTAGACATAATTAAATTGGATAAATCCATTATAAATAATATTCATGAAAATACTAAGGCTCAATATATAATAGAAGCTCTTATAACTTTATCTAAAAAATTAGATACAGATTTAGTTGTAGAAGGAGTGGAAAATATAAAAGAATTTAAATTCTTAAAGGATATTGGATGCAAAATAATTCAAGGATATTATTTTTCTAAGCCTGTAAATATATCGGATATAAAATTGTCCTATGATATATTCTAGAGATGTACATAAAAATTAATTAACTTTTTATTCTTGAGAAACTGATGAAGTATACGCTTTGTCAGTTTTTTTTATCAAGAATACACCAATTAAGTTATATTAATGTAAATAATTTAAGAATTATATTAATAATATTTGATTTTAAGGGAGATTATATTATTCATATAAATTAAAATCTATCAATGTGATAAATAATTACAAATAAATATAAAAACTGTATAAAAATGAATAAAATGTATTATAATTGTATTCACAAGGGGAAATTTGTTAATAACATTTGGGAGGATTTTTTATGAGAGAAGAAGATATAGAAATTGAACTTAAGGACATTTTAAATTCAATTCCGTATGAAATTACAATTAAAGATTTAGATTATAACTATATATATGCAAATGAAAAATTTTGTAAGAATTTAAATTGTGATTTTCAAGAAATTTATAAAAAAAATATGAGTAACTTTTGGAGTCATAAAGATTATGAAAAAATACGTGAAATAGATAGGGAAGTAATAGAAAAAAATAAAGGGATTTTTTCTGAAAGAAAACTGAGAATAATTAATGATAATGAGAGATGGTTTTACATGTATAAATCACCATTTAATATGAATAATGAAAAATGTATTATTACCATATCACAAGAAGTAACGCTAAATAAAAAAATGGTGAATTTACTAGAGGATCAAATAGAAAATTATTCACTTTCTACTTATGGATATTATGATATATTTTATGATACAGAAAATAGAGATGCTTTGTTAGATGATAACTACAAAAATAAAATAAAATTAATATGTAAAAATTTATGTGAACAATTAGAATCATCAAATATAAATATATACTTATATGATGAAGAACAAAATGATTTGAATTTATATATATCTTCACATGATATATATACTATTGAAAAGAAAAATATAAATTTAGGTAATAGGAGATTTTTTAAATTTTCTGGTGTTAATATAACAATAGATTACAAAATGCTACATAAGTTATATGAGAATAAAAAATACAATGTAAAAATATATAAAATAAAATATGGCAGTAATATAATTGGAATAATGAATGTGTATTATGATAAAAATCAAAATTTAAATGTTGAAGATAAAGATTTAATAAATTCAATATGCTATAAATTTGGATTATTGTTTCAAAATAAAATTATAACAAGAAAACTAAAAGAAGAAGAAAATAAGAAGGTAAAATACAGACAAGCATTAGAAATAGAAAATTTAAAAACAGAGTTCTTTTTAGGATTATCACATGAAATTAGAACACCTCTAAATATTATAATTACTTCAATACATTCAATAGACGACATTTTAAAGACTCATGAATGTGAGGGGTATAGAGATAGAATAATAAAGAGTTTGAATTATATTAGACAGAATTCAAATAGGATGTTGAGGCTTATAAATAATATTAGCGATGTAAAAAAATTAGATCATATGTGCTACGATGTTAATTATACTAATTGTAATATAGTTGAGGTTATAGAAGGTATAGTCATATCAGTTTCTGATTATATAAAGGTTTCACAGAGAAATATAATTTTTGATACAGAAGAAGAAGAGATAATTATAGGGTGTGATTTAGATAAAATAGAAAGAATAATGCTCAATTTATTATCCAATGCAATAAAATATAGCGATGAAAATACAGATATATTAGTTAAGATAAGACTAAGTGAAAAAAAAGATGAAATAATAGTTTCAGTATGGGATGATGGTGTTGCTATTGAAAAGAAAGATAGTATAAGAATTTTTGATAAATTTGTTCAGCTTGATAAATTATTGAATAGACCTTGTGAAGGTACAGGTATAGGCCTGTTTTTGGTAAAGTCATTGTTAGAAATTCAAGGTGGAAGGGTATGGGTTAATAATGAAGTAATCAAGGGTGCAGAAATAGATTTTAGCCTTCCTGTAAGGACAGTTGAAAAAAAAGAGGATAAGCAGAATATAACTACATCGCCACAAGATAAAGTAGAAATATATAATGTTGAATTTTCAGATATTTATTCATTATAAAAGCTCAAGTTATTGGAAAAAATTTTATTGTAAACATTTTGAATTTTCATTAAATTTTTATTAATTTTATTTAGTTATTGAAATATAAACATAGTGATAATTATTATGTAAGAGTGGGGAATTTATATTATTAAAATTATATTTAAATAATTTTTAATAAAAAAACAGCAAGAGTAAATAAAATAATTTAGTCTTGTAAAGTATTGAAAATACAGAGTTAACACATATATTTTAACTTATTCTTTTGAAAATAATAAATTAGTGATTTTTTGTGAATAAAATAATGAATTTGATTAAAAATATAGTATAGAACATAAAGTTTTTAGATGAATCCATGAATTTTTAAGAGTTTGAAACATTGTAAAAGTTAGGTTATAATGAAATCTATGAGATAAGGAGGACATTTTTTATGCACAACATTAAAAAATTACTTATGACAATTTCTATGACTTTAGCTTTCAGCTGCTCATTATTAAGTACAGGCGCTTATGCAGTTTCTAATAAGACAAGCAGTGATGTTTCTAGCGAAAGTACACAAAAAACAGACGATAAAAATAGTACAAGCAATTCAGATAAAAATTCATCAAAAACAGATAAAAAAGAAGATAAGAAAAATCAAGATTCATCAACAATTAAAAATGAAGATGTTGTAGATGGAGAAGAAAAAGATGAGACAAGCACTAAAGACGATGAGGTTATTAAAGTTGAAATAGTTCCTCATTGGGAAAATATAAACGGAAAACTTCACTATGTTACTAAAGATGGAATCATCGAAGAAGAAGGATGGTTCAAAGAAAAGGATGAAAACCCAGATGCTGATAATGAGAATGAATACTATCTTGATGAAAATCATGCAGCTGTAACTGGATGGAATAAGATTGGCGGACAATGGTACTACTTCAATGAAGCAGGAGTAAAACAAACAGGATGGCAGCTTATTAATTATGAATGGTATCATTTAGACAAAAATGGGATAATGGAAAAAGGCTGGATAAAAGATGATGGAGCAAAGTATTACCTAAGTGATGCTGGAACAATGGTTGTAGGTAAAAAGTATATAGATGATAAATGGTACTTATTTGCTAATGATGGAAAGCTTCAGACTGGATTCTATACATATAAAGGAAAAGATTATTATTCAGATAAAGACGGGGTAATGGTTACTAACCAATGGATAAAAACAAAAAATTATCAGTATTATGCAAAAGCAGATAGTTCAATTGCTAAAGGAAATATAATTATTGATGGAAAGCTTCAAGTATTTGATAACAATGGACGTTTTATTGAAAGTGAAGATGCGGATAATTATTTATTTGTTAAATATTTAAGTGTAGGTAATGCTGATTGTCAGTTTATTAGACTTCCAAATGGTGAAACAGCATTAATTGACACTGGAGATGTTACAACAAGAGAACAATTAGTTAATTTTTTAAATGAACAAAAATTAAGAAAAAAAGGCGGCAAAAAGTTAATTGATTATGTAATAATCACACATGGCCATTCAGACCATATTGGAGGACTTGCTGCTGTTCTTGACAATTTTGAAGTAGGTAAAATTTATATGCCTAAAAATGCAGCTATGCAGAATTGGTATTCAGGACTAAAGGTAAATGATGAAGTTAGTCAGGCAGATATAGATATGCTTAAATATGACTATCAGATTTATAAAGAAGCTGCTAAAGCAGTAAAAGATAACGACTTAAAGTTCATAAATCCAACACCAGGACAATATATTGATTCAAATGAAATATTACAGTTTGTTCAATCAGGAAAGGATTTTGGTCCAATAGGATCTCAGAAACATATGGCTGAATACTGGGGAATAAATGAAAATTCAGCTATAGTGTACTTAAATTATGGAGATTTCCAAGGATTATTTGCAGCTGATATGGAATGGACTTCAGAAAAAGATTTCTGGGTAAGTGATCTTCTTGATGGAAAAAAAGTTGATTTATTGAAAGTTCCTCATCATGGATACAATACTTCTTCAACTGGAGATTTCTTGAAATATGTTAATGCGCCAGTTGGAATTGTAAGTAGAGCTGAAGATAGTATTGATAAAAATACTGCTTTTAATAACTTAGTTAATAATGGTGTAATGCTATATGAAACAAGTCAAAGTAAAAATGGTGGTATTTCTGTATATGCTACAGAAGATAACTGGAGCATGGAAGATGCAAGTAAAGATAATTAGTCTTAATTTACATTTGATGTCTTTTAAGAGTGGCTCGTAAGTAATTAAAAATTAAGCTAAAAATCATAAAAGTATCTTTTTAAGTTATATGTAAAAGATAATATAAATTTATAAAGTAAAAGTTTCCTATAAAATTTTTTATAGGAAACTTTTTTTGAGTGGGCATAAATTATAAAATTTTAGCGCCCGAGTATTATGGGGTACAATATTATTTTATCCATTAATAAAAAAAATATTCACCATAAAGGTGAATATTAAAAAAATTATTAGAAAGATGGAGTGTATATTACAGCTAACAACTAGTTATTAGCTGTAATAATTAATATTTTTTTGTGTGTTTTGAGTTTTGAGAAAAATCATTAATATCCATTAAATCCTGAGTGTAATCAAACTCCTGACTTGCAATGTTGTTAACAACAATAGGATCAGAAGCAGGATTTGGAATGTTTGTTGTTTGGCCAACTCCAGTAGAACTTTGACAATCAGAATTACTTGGATGATAGTCTGTTCTTACCTTTGGAAGATAAGGCTTATCTTTATGAGTCATATTTATCACTCCTTGTTCAGTATGCATAACAAAAATTAATTACTATGCTTTAATGAATATTTAGAATTGGTGTTATACAGTTGTATTTATAATTGTTGGGTTGTCAAGTAATAACCATAGATATTAACACACAAATTGTATATTAATATTTACACTATATAGTGTGTACTAAATATTTTTTTATATTCAATTTGTATATGTATTATATAGAGGTTAATTTATTCCAAGTGATTTTTTTAGATAAATACTACGACATATATTTAGATAAGTTTTTAGAAGATATATAGGTAAAATGTGTAGTTAACTTTTTTAAAAATAAATGTTGGTAAAATAGTTTGAAGAAGTAGTATTTGATAATGTTTCATTTAAATTACTTTCGATTTAAAATTTAGGAAAATTTAATATTTACGTAAGGTAAATATTATAAATGAATGATAAAGTTATAGGTATTAATGAAATAATGGCAGGTATATTTTAATTTATAATAGCCTTAAGAGCTAATAACTAATATATATATATTTTATGAATTTATTAGCATCTTATAAATCATTAAAATTAATGTAAAATCACTTACATTATAGAATTTTTTGTTTATATAGAAATGTTTATTTTAATTTGGATATATGTATAATTACAATACATATATTAACAAAAAATTAATAATTATAAATGTTAGAATATAGTATACTTAAATAGTTATATATTTATAACTATATCTTTAGGGAATTGTTATTTTTACTATATTTTTAATTGCTATAAGTTATATATATATATGTTGCAATAATTATTCTGCAGATAATTTCAAAAATGCTGTAAGGATTTTTACCTTAATTGTCAATTCTCAACTGTCAATTGCCATATATATTGTAATTCACATAGAAAATTAATGGGACTGAAGGAACTTCTTGTGAGTAATAAATTTAAAAAAGATTTACTAAGAAAGTAAAATAGGAAATTTAATTTTTAATAATAATGTTAGATGATTTTAGGAGGATAATTAATTATGAATAAGAATGTTAGACATTTAATTGCTGCAGCTCTTGTTATAAGCGCTTTTTCAGCAGTTGCTCCAGCAAATATTTTTAATTTAGGTGCTATTGAAGCTAATGCATCAACTTACTCAGGGGCATCAAATGGACAGTTAAAGTCATTATCTGTTTATAGAAGTACAGGTAAGGAAGCACAACTATACAGCAATCTTGCAGCAACAAAGGAAACTGAATTAACAAGCAGTACTGATTACTATATTGATTTAAAGGGTTCAGATGGTGTTGAATTAGATGCTGAAGTTGAAGGCGATGATTATGTAGTTAAGGTGTTTAAGAGTAGTGATAAAGATGCTGAAGGTTATGATCCTTCAGATTTAGGTCTTGTTCCAATAGACTCTGGAAGTACAAAATTATATTTAAGAACATACAGAAGCGAAGACGATTATAAAGATGCATGGGATGATGGGAATGTTAAGAAATGTTTAAAAACATATACTCTACATATCTCTAAAGATAATGTGAATTCAGATGAAGAAGATGATGTTGAGTATCCATATTTAAGTTCAATTTATTTAAGTGATGGATCAATTAATTTCACAAAAAGTAAGACAAGCTATAAGGCTAATGTAGATGAAGATGTTAAACAGATTCTTGTAAGAGCAAAACCACAAGACGATGATGATTTAGTTGAAATCAATGGTGATTCTGTGGATGAAGATGGGGATTACGAAAAGAAGGTTAGCCTTGATAAAGGTGAAAATACTATTGAGATAACAGTTGAAAATGATGATGAAACTACAACTTATACTATAGTTGTAAATAGAGGTGGTAAATCATCAGATTCATCAGATGAAAAAGATAGCACAAATATAATAACTGGTTCAGATTCGTTTTTATACAATAGTGGAACTATGAATTCATGGGTGAGTAAAAACGGCAAGTATATGTATATGGATGGAACAGGACAACCTCTAAAGAACAAGTGGTGGTTTGATGTAAGTTCAGCAAGTGATTACTATTTTGATAAAGATGGATATGCACAAACTGGATGGGCACAAATTAATGGAAAATGGTACTATTTTGATAATAGTGGGAAGATGCAAAAAGGTTGGATAAGTAATGATGGAAAATGGTATTATTTAAATGTATCAGGAGCTATGGTAACAGGATGGTATCAAGATGCAGGTAAATGGTATTATTTAAACAGCGATGGATCAATGAAAACTGGATGGTTAAATGATAATGGAAGCTGGTATTTATTCAATAGTGATGGATCAATGGTTACAGGAAATGTTTTAGTTGATGGTGTTCAGTACAGTTTTGCTTCAAATGGAGTAATGATATAGATTAGTTAGTAGTTAATGATTAACAGTTAATACTTAATAGTTAATAGTTAAGGTGAAAATCCGTGCAGGATTTTTTGATTTATATATAAAAAAACTGAAAATTTAATGACTCTGTATAAGCAAAATCATTTAAATAATATATAAAATACTTAAAATAATCCAAATAGGTCCCATATAAGACATTTACAAGTGTATTTTCTTATGGGACCTATTTTTGTTATAAGCTTAATTATGATCATTATAAGGCTTCAAGTGTATATAGTTTAATCGAAAATTTAAATGAGAGTAATAAATATATGTGTATATGGGGTATAATGGAATAGAAGTAATGACATTTTAGTGAACTTAGTAAACATATGTGATGAAATTTAAGAAAAGAATTTAGGAGGTAAATTATGAATAAGAATATAAAAAAAATTATTGCAATGACTCTTACTCTTTGTGCTGTTTCAGCAGTATGTGGTGTTAAAAATTTAAACTTATCAGGGGAAGGAACTGTTGCTGCTTTTGCTTCAGATAAGAGCAGTTTAAATCTTGAATCTATTTCATTAAGTACTGGTAAAATAGATTTCTCATCAGATGTTACTTCTTATAAGGTATATTACAATAAAGCTGTTAAAAATATAGATATAAAAGTATCTCCAGAAGGCAGTGATAAAAGAATCAGGGTTACAATAAATGATGAAAGTGTTTCTTCTGATGACAGCTATAAAAAGAATTTTAAGTTAAGTGTTGGAGAAAATATCTTTAAAATAAAGATTGAAAACAGAGATGATGAATCACAAAGTAAGACTTATACATTAAAAGCTTATAGAGGAACAGATGAAAATGATCAGGAAATTGAACAAGATCTTTACATCAATTACCTTACAATAAATGGTAAAGAAATGAGTTTATCTAAAGATAAGAAAGTTTATGACTATAAAGTGGACAAAGATGTTAAAGAAGCAAAAATTGTAATTGAACCAGATCAGAAGTATTATACAGTAAAAATAGGTGATAATACTTATGAAGGTGAAGAAAGTATAAAGAAAACATTTACCTTGACTGAAGGTAAAAATGAAATAAAAATAAAACTTACAGATGGTGAAGATGAAGAAAAGAAACAAAGAACATATACTTTAAATATATATAGAGGTGTTGATATTCCAACATCAAGTACAACAACTAATAATACTACAAGTACAGGAAATAGTACTACAAACACAGGCAATAATACAGGTACTAACAATTCAACTTCTACAGGAACAACAAATTCATCAAGTTCAACAACAAATACAGTATCAAATTCAGGAAAGTGGCAACAGAATTCAGCAGGAAAATGGTACTATGTTGATTCAAATGGAAATGCAGCTAAAAATAAATGGTTCTTTGTTCAAGGCGATGGAACAATGGCAACAGGATGGGTTAGCTTTGGTGGAAACTGGTATTACTTAAATGATGATGGAACAATGGCTACTGAATGGTTAAATAATGGTGGCAAATGGTATTATCTTGGTAGTGATGGAGCTATGAAAACTGGATGGGTACAACTAAGTGGAAATTGGTATTATTTATATTCAGATGGAACAATGGCAAGCAATACAACTATTGATAGCTATAAATTAGGTTCAGATGGAGCATGGATCAAATAATAAAGTATAAAATGGGTTAAGAGTTAGTAGCTCGTATGGCTCATAATCAGCCATGATTAAATAATAAAGCATATAAGCATAAGGATGGGATTTCACATGAACAAGAATTTAAAAAAGGTAATTGCCCTTACTTTAGCAGTAAACGCAATTGCATTAATAGAACCTGCAAAGGAAATTAGTATTTTTACAGAAGCTGCTCATGCAGCAAAATATGATGATCCTCTTTTAAGTGATTTAAAAGTAAGTGGCTATGATGTAGATTTTGATAAAGAAACTTATTCATATAGTATAAAAGTGGACAAGGATGTTGATCAAATTACAGTTACAGCAAAACCTGAGGATTCAGCATATGAGGTTAGTGTTAATGGTGATGACGCAAAAGAAGATGATAAATATAAGGTTAAAGTTGATGTTAAGCAAGGAAAAAGCACAATTACAATAAGGGTAAAAGATGAAGAACATGATTTAAAGACAACTTATGAACTTGAAGTTATAAGAGGTTCAGCAAGCTATGGAGAAGATCTTGATGAAGATGATGTTTATTTAGATAATATCACTTTAAGTGCTGGAAAAATTAATTTTTCAAGTAAGGTAACTGAATATACAGTAAGTGTAGATGATAGTGTAAGATATCTTGATATTAAGGCAAAACCAATGGATTCAGATGAAGAGTATGTTGAAATTAATGGTGAAGAAGCAGAAGAAGATGATGATTACGAACAAACAGTAACTTTAAAAGATGGTAAAAATAAAATTACTATAAGAATTGAGAATTCAGAAAAATCAAAGAAATACATTTTAAATGTATATAAAGGGGTTGAACCTCCGAAAAAAGATGATTCTGATGAAGATGAAGTAAAAGAAGATAGCAATAATAACAACCAAAATTCAAATAATAATAACTCATCTCAGTATAAGAACCAGTGGGTAACTACACAAGGAATATGGCTTTATTATGATGAGAATGGAAATATGATGAAAAATCAATGGTTTAACGATGTTAATGCTAAAAAATCATATTTCTTAAATGAAAATGGAGTTATGGTAACTGGATGGCTTCAGAAGGATGGTAATTGGTATTATCTAAATGAAGATGGTTCAAAACATATAGGATGGAAATTTGTCATGGGATTATGGTATTACTTAGATGGTGAAGGAGTAATGAAGACAGGATGGATTCAGGACGCTAATGGTAAATGGTACTATTTAAATAGTAATGGTGCGATGGCTTCTAATACAACTATTGGAGGCTATAAGCTTGGAGCTGATGGAGCTTGGATTAAGTAATATACAATACAAAATAAAAAGCGTGGCAAAACTACGCTTTTTATTTTAACTAAGAAATATATAATGAAAATTTATAAATAATATATATTGTAATTTATGATTTACAGGTGATATCCCTTATAGGTACTACTTGTGAGTAATAAATTTTAAAAATCATTATTTGATTTTTAGATTATAATTGTAAATTTCATAGTTCAATATATATATTGTTATAGATGAAAAAAATTTTTCGCCAATAAATATAATTATTATTTTACAATTTAAAGATTATTTTTAAGAAATAAAAGAATCTATATATTTGTACTGAAATATAAATGTCGAAACTTAATAAAAAATTAAGGTCATGCAATGGTTTAGAGCCTTGTAGATTCGTTGTATAAAGGTATAAATCATGGTAAAATTAATTGTATAATGGCAAAAGGGGGAAGAATATGAATAAAAGGATAAAAAAAATAATAGCACTTACTGTAGCTTTTAGTGCTGTTACGACAATTGCGCCAAAGACTTTTTTAGGATTGACATCTAAGCCAGCTTATGCAGCAAGCTACACTGCAAGAAATGGAGAACTAACTTCTTTAGTTATTAAATCAACAAATGGAGACAAGCTTAGCCTTAAAGATGGCTATAATGGAGATACAGTTAAATTAAGTGATGAGAAGGAATACTTCATAAAGCTTACAGATGACAGCGAAGGAATAGTAATAAATGCTGAAGCTAAAGGTTCTGACCGTATAGTAAGAATATTCCTTACTGATGATAGTGATGCAACAGCATATAAGCCTGGAGATAAATTATATTTAGGTAAAGGTAATACTACTGTTTATGTAAGAACATATGCTTCTTTATCTGATTTTAGACAAGCAAAAGATAAAGATAAGGATGTATCTAACTGTGAAGAAGAATATGAAGTAAATGTTAAAAAGACTACAGGAAGTTCTTATGAGGACACAACTCAAGATCCTGTATACTTAAAAGGTTTATCTTTAAGTAAGGGAGACATAACTTTCTTAAAGCAAAGAACAAGTTACAATATAAAAGTTGCGTCATCTGTAAATGAAATTAAAATAACAGCAGAACCAGAAGATGACAGCTCAAGAGTAAGAATTGATGGAAGTCTTGTTGATGAAGATGATAATTATAGAAAGACTATATCTTTAGATAAAGGTAAAAATGAAATAAAAATAAAAGTTACAGATGATAAGGACAATCAAAGAGTTTATACATTAAACATAACAAGAGGAAGTTCATCAGATGGAGACAGCCAAGGTGATGTTTACTTAAGCAGCCTTGAACTTGATGAAGCTGATTTAGATTTTGAAGAAGATAAGACTTCATATGAAGTTGATGTTGATGAAGATGTAAGTAAAATTCTTGTTACAGCAGAACCAGAAGATGAAGAATATCTTGTAACTATTAATGGTAGTGAAGTAAATTCTGGTGATGAATATGAAAAGAAGGTTTCATTATCAAAAGGTAAAAATACTATTACAGTAGTTGTTGAAGATGAAGTTGAAGATGCAAAAAGAACTTATAAAGTTACAGTAAACAGAGGAACTGTAAAAGATGACGAAGATGATAAAGAAGATACTGATGATAAGAATGACAATTCATCAGATGACAAGAATGGTGTAGGCTGGGTGAAGGTCGATAATGACTGGAAGTACAGAGGTGAAGACGGAAAGTTCTATGTTAATAAGTGGCTTTATGATAAGGAACAAGGGGTTTACTGTTATCTTAAAGAAGATGGATTTAGAGCAACTGGATGGCTTCAAGAAGGTGGAAACTGGTATCTTTTAGACAGTAAAGGAGCAATGCTTACTGGATGGCAGTATACTGGTGGACAATGGTATTATCTTCAATCAAGCGGAGCAATGAAAACTGGCTGGCTTAAGGAAGAAAAAACTGTAACTGTAGAAGATACATCAACTGCAACTGATAAGAAGGAAGATGAAAAAACTTCAACAAGTGGATCTACAAATAAAACAGATACAAGCAAGACAGATGATAAAAAAGAAGAAACAACAGCTAAGACAAAGAAAGTTGAAACATGGTACTACTTACAAGCAAATGGTACAATGAAAACAGGTTGGCTTTTAGATAATGATAAGTGGTATTACATGAACTTAAGCGGAGCTATGCAGACAGGATGGGTAATTGATAATAATTCAAAATATTATCTTGATCAAAGCGGAGTTATGGCTACTGGAACTAAAACTATTGATGGAAAAGAATATAAGTTTACAACTAGTGGAGCTTTAATTAGTTAACAGTTAACAGTTAACAAGTAACAGTTATTAGTTAGCAATGTAAATAATATATGTGAAAAGATATCGGATAAGTATAATATTATGCTTATCCGATATCTTTTTTTGAATTATTTATATTGAAAGAGTGATTTTTAATATAAATAATTCAAAAAATAATTTTGTAAAAAATCACAAAAAAATTAAAAAGGTTATGTTTTCATAATTAATTTTAATTAAAGTAAATAAATATATAACTAAATTTTAACAAGAAAAAATTTTCATAACATGCGATTATACTAGATAAATCAAGGGATTATAAATAGTGAGAAAATTCTAAAAAAATTTTGTTAATAATTTGTTCAAAAAGGTACCAAAACTGAAAACGGATACTGTACTAAATAATGGAATTAAAAATGAAAAATTAAAGTTAAAAAGTAAAAAAAAGTATTCCAAAAAAGAAAATTATGTAATATAATATATAATATGTTATGAAATATTAACAAAGTGTAAATAGAATATTAACAAGTGGTTTATAAATGGACAACTTGTTAACATAAATTTTTAAAGGTGATTTTAGGAGGTATTTAATAATATGTTTAGAAGATCAAGCAAGTTAACAGCTATGTTAGTAGCAGCAGCAGCTGTTGTTTCAATAGTACCAGCTACGGCTGCAGAAAGATTAGGAAGTAAAGATGGTAACATCACAAATGCAGCTGCTTTTGAAGGAGCATACATTTATGATGGTTACAGAACTGATGATGATGATTCTGCTCTTTACTACAATAAAGGAAGTAAAGATGTAAATGTTGATGAAGATGAAGATTACGATTCATACGATTTAATCAGATATGGAACAAAATACGCTACAGTTAAAGATGGTCAAGATGAATACTTAGTTGATTTATCAACTGGTAAAATTGATGATGAAGAAACTTTAGCTGATAAATTAGAAAATGCAAAAAATAAGCTTAAGAGTAAACTAAACAAAACTGACAGATATGAAAATTTCAAAGCTTTTGAAGACGATGATAAAGATGTAAGCAGAATATTACAAAATAAATATGGTGAAGTTTGGTATCAATATGCAGCTGATGGAGACAGTGATGTTGAAAAGAGAATGACAACTTCTGCTGCTGTAGAAGGATATGTTGGATTCACTGATGAATCAGGTAAATATATAGATGTTTCTCAAACAGCTAATATGTACATCTATGTACCTGCAGAAGAAAAAACAGTTAAATTTGAAGAATATGGCGATGTTGAAGAATATGGTAATAATGAAAATAAAACTGAATTAACAGTTAGATTAAACAAAGTTACTCCAGTTTCTCAAGATAAAGATTATATCTATGCAGTAGCTGAAGTTGAAGTGGGAACATCAGATAAAGAGAACAACATTACTGCAGTTCCAGGAGTTCAATCAACTCAATACTTCTTCCAAAAAATATCTAAAGATCAAGGAGATAAGCAAGATGGAGCTTATTTACCAAAGAGCGTAGCTTCATATCAATTAGATACAAGCAAAATCTATGATAATGGTGATATGAGTGATGCTACTAAAGTATTATTAGCAGCTGTTGGTTATATAGAAGATGGAGAGAAGACAGAAGTTAAAGATGGAGATGGACGTAAAGTAGTTAACGTAGAAGTTAAAGATGGAATGATTTATGCAACATCAGTAGCTAATGATAAAGTTAAAGTTTGGAAATTAAAATTCAAAAAAGATAAAGTAGATGCTTTTAAAATTGATGAAGATGGAAACTACTTAACAAAAGATGATAAGAAAGTTAAAGTAGAAAAAAGAGATGCTTACGTAGTTAAGAAAGATGGAGATGGAGATCACGATATCGTTAATGGAGCAGTTTCTATTGATGCAGATGGAAACACTTGGGCTTTAGATAAAGGTGTTATTGTAAAAGCAGATGGAACAGACTTTAAAGATGTTTACACTGTTGACAGATCACTTAATAAATTAGACGTATATGATGAAAAGAACTTAATTTCTTGGGATTCAGAAGGTGATGTTTATACAACAGTTTCAGAAGGTAAAAAGCAAACAGAAGCAGATGCTGGAGTTGACGAAGATAAGAAAGATGAAACACCAGTAGTTAAAGCAGGATGGGACAAGAACGCTGATGGAACTTGGGCATTCTATAAAGATGGAGCTAAAGCTACAGGTTGGTTAAACGATAAGGGTACTTGGTACTACTTAGATGCAGCTGGAACAATGAAAACTGGTTGGGTACAAGCTGGATCATGGTACTACTTAAATGCATCAGGAGCAATGCAAACAGGTTGGGTTAATGATAACGGAACTTGGTACTACTGCAATGCATCAGGAGCAATGCAAACTGGTTGGTTATTAGATGGATCAACTTGGTACTACTTAAATGCTAACGGATCAATGGCTGCAAACACAACTGTTGATGGTTATGTTTTAGGTGCTAATGGAGCTATGCTTTAATAACTTAAAATAAAAAAATAATTTTAAATAAAAAACAAGTAGATTTTTCTACTTGTTTTTTTATTGGGAAAAATGAACAATTTTTAAACAAATCGTTTACAAATATTAACATAGTGTGAAATTTTTATGACTTTTTTATGTCTAAAAACAACTAAAATATTAATATTTATTTGATTGTGGGCTTGAAAAGAAAAAAATAAAAAAAAATAATATAAAACAAACGTACTATCGATGCCACTTTGCTTTAGACGGTAAAAAAAAATTTTGAAAAAAGTCCCTAAAATAAAAAATAAATATGTAATATATTGATTATATATAAGGTAAAAAAAACTAAAAATGTATATAAATAATTAAAAATATATAAATTGTACAAAAATAAAAATTGTGATATTATAATTTACATGATTTGCAATTGATAAAAATTCCATTAAATACATAATTTAAATTAAAAGTATTTTAATTATATATTTAATATAATTTTAAAATGATTGAATACATAACCAATTTATGTTATGTTACATTGCAAAAAAATATAAAAGTATACAAAGTATAATTTTTAGGAGGAAAAAAATTATGTTTAAAAGATCAAGCAAAATGACAGCTTTATTAGTAGCTGCTGCAGCTGTTGTTTCAATAGTTCCAGCATCTGCATCAGAAAGATTAGGAACTAAAGATGGTACTATCACAAATGCACGTGCTTATGATGGTGGGTATGTTTATGATGGTTATAGAACTGATGATGATGATGCCGCTCTTTACTACAACAATGGAAGTAAAGATGTAAATACAGATGAAGATGAAGATTATGATACTTATACATTAGAAAGATATGGAGATAAATATTCTACTGTTAAAGATGGTAATGATGAATATTTATTAGATTTATCTAATGGTAAAATTGATAATGACGAAACTCTTGAAGATAAATTAGACAATGCAAAGAATAAATTAAAGAGTAAGCTAAATAAAGAAGATAGATATACTTTATTTAAAAATGGTGAAAATGATTTTGAAAAAGATGCAGACAAATTTGCTGCTAATGAAAATAGTGTTAAAAGAATATTATCAGATAAGTATGGCGAAGTTTGGTATCAATTTGCAGCAGCTGGAGATGAAGATGCTATAAAGAGAACAACAGGAGCTGCAGTTAATGGTAAAGTAGGATACTATCAAGGATTCTCTAATGATTCAGGAAAATATATAGATGTTACTCAAGATTGTAATATTTATGCATATGATACTGATAAAGATAAAACAGTAAAAATTGAAGAATATGGTAAAACATATAGCACAAACAACTTAATGGCACAATTAGATAGCGTAACACCTATTTCTCAAGATAAAGATAATTTATATGTAGTTGCTAAAGTTGTTATAAGCGGTGAGAAACAAGCAGATACTACTCAATACTACTTACAAAAGATTTCTAAATCTCAAGGAGATAAGAAAGATGGAGGTTACTTACCAAAAGATACAACTTCTTATTTATTAAATGTAAAAATGGATGAATACAAGGATGCAGATGGAAAGTCACAAAGATTATATGATGATGGTGATTCTAGTGATGCAGCAGATGTAATCATGAGCTATGTTGATGGTTCAACATTTGATGATGGTGTTTGTAAAAATATCGAAGTAATTGATGGAAATATTTATGCAACATTAGTTAAAGATAGCAAAATCAAAATGTTCAAGATTAAATTAAAGAAAGATAAATTAGATGTTACAGAAGCTGTAGATAAAAAAGATGGTAGCAAAGTTAAAGACGTTGATGTTTACACAGCTAAAAAGGATTCAGACTGGGATCATGATGTAGTTGATGCTGCAACTTCTAAAGATGGTGAAAGATATTCTATAGATGCAGATGGTAACACTTGGATTTTAGATAAAGGTAAGATTTTAAAATCTGAAGGAACTGAATTCAAAGAAATGTATACTTGTGATAGATCAATTGATAAATTAGATGTATATGATGAAAACAACTTAATTGCTTGGAGTTCAGATGGTGATGTTTACACTACAGTAGCTGAAGGTAAGAAACAAACAGATATAGATGCTAATGTTGATCCAGATAAGAAGCCAGATGATAATACAGTAGTTAAAGCAGGATGGGACAAGAATGCTGATGGAACATGGGCATTCTACAAAGATGGAGCTAAAGCTACAGGTTGGTTAAACGATAAGGGTACTTGGTACTACTTAGATGCAGCTGGAACAATGAAAACTGGTTGGGTACAAGCTGGATCATGGTACTACTTAAATGCATCAGGAGCAATGCAAACAGGTTGGGTTAATGATAACGGAACTTGGTACTACTGCAATGCATCAGGAGCAATGCAAACTGGTTGGTTATTAGATGGATCAACTTGGTACTACTTAAATGCTAACGGATCAATGGCTGCAAACACAACTGTTGATGGTTATGTTTTAGGTGCTAACGGAGCTATGCTTTAATAGTTAAAAATTAATAGAGGATATGTAAATATTCTTTTAAAGGATACCCCTAGAAATTTTCTAGGGGTATTTAATTTATTTAAATGTAAAAACATACCCTAAAATTATAAAGACAGTTGTATTATATAGTGAATTAATAAAAAGAGATTATTAATAAAATGTACATATAACTATAATGGAGGGAGAAGATATGAGAAAATCTTTTAATAAAGCAGCAACATTACTTTTATCATTAGCAATTATGAATGTTATTTTTCCAGTTAATGCTGCTGAAAAAAAACAATATGAAACAAATATTGAAATTGAAAATAATAAGTTACAAGTAGATGATGAGGGAAATGCTGTACTTGAACTAGTATGTGATAGTAATTCAGGATTTGTAAAGAATAATGGAAAAACTGAATTTTATGATGTTTCAGGAAGACAAGCTAAATCATCGTGGATAAATATTAGTGGAAAGTGGTACTATTTTGATTTGAACGGAATAATGGTAACAGGATGGCAACGTATATCAAATAAATGGTACTATTTTTTAGAAGATGGATCTAAAGTTACAGGATGGATTATGGATGAAAATCATTGGTATTACTTAGGTGAAGACGGTATGATGAAAAGTTCTCAATGGGTAAATATTGATGGTAGTTGGTATTATTTTAATGAAAAAGGAATCATGGAAAAGGATACTATTATTGATGGTTTTAAGATAAATAGTAATGGAATTTCAGAATTAAAATTATAGAAATTTTGTAATAATTATATATTTTTATAAAAAAAGGCCCAAAAATGGTAAGATAAACTGTATTATATATCGAACAGGAAATGTTAGATAAAAGTTAAAACTTTAAAATAAGTTAAACTTTACTATATAAAATGAAATCTTAGGAGGGAAAGAATTATGTTAAGAAAGTCAACTAAAATTGCAGCTTTATTAGTAGCTGCAGCTTCTATAACATCAATTATGCCAGCTAGTGCAGCTGAAAGATTAGGAACAAAGGATGGTACTATAACAAGAGGATTTGCTTATGCAGATGGTAAGTACTTATATGATGGATATAGAACTGATGATGATGATGCCGCTATTTATTTTAATGACGGTAAAAAAGACAAGCAAATAGATGATTATGATGATTACGATATGAATGAAGATGATAAAATCTTCTATGGAACAAAATATGTTACTGTAGAAGATGGTGGAGATGAATATTTACTTGATTTATCTACAGGAAAAATTGATGATGATGAATCTGTACAAGATAAGTTTGATAATGCTAAATCAAAACTTTATACAAACTTAAAGAAAGCTGATAGATACTCTCAAGCTAAGGCTGAGGGAAATAAAGAAAATGGTATTATATACTTTGATAGAATATTACAAGGTCAAAGAGGAGATGTATGGTATCAATATACTGCTTTAGGTGATTCTACAACAGATGCAGCAGTTACACCAGTACCAGGAACAGATGGAAAAGTTCCAGTTACAACAGAAGCAGCAGCAAAATTAGATGGTGTTATTTATTCAGGTTTTGCTAATGAAAATGGTTCTAAATATATAGATATTACACATGAAGCTAACATCTATGCTCTTGTTAAGAAAAGCGCAGATGCTAATGCAGATTTAAAAACAGTAAAATTAAGCGAATATGAAAAAGATAATGATAATGTTACTGCAAGATTCTTAGGAACAGAAGCATTAACTCAAGATAATGATTATATATATGCAGTTACAACTGTACAATTAACTTATAAAGATGGATATGCTCCAAATGGTGTTGAAAATAATGTAAGTGTACAAAAGTTCTTACAAAAAATAGCTAAGGCACAAGGAGATAAAGAAGATGGTGCTTACATTCCTAAGAGTATAACTTCTTATCAATTAGATGCAGATAAAAAATTATACACAGATGATGATGTTCAAAAAGCATCACAAGCATTAGGTGGATTAGGAACTACATTTGATGGACATACAATGGTTAGTTATCAAGTGAAAAACTCAACTATATATGCAGTAGGTACAAGTGATGACAATATCAAAGTTTGGGCTTTAAAATTAAAGAAGAGCAAAATTGATACTGCTAAGACTGATAATGTTGATACTTATGTTGCAATTAAAGATGATGATTATGATCAAGATATTGTAAATGAAAATGCATACGCAATTGATATTGATGGAAACATTTGGGCTTTAGATAAAGGTAAGGTATACAAATCAAATGGAAGTGATTTCAAAGAAATGTATACTTGTGATAGAGCTTTAGATAAATTAGATGTATATGATGACAACAACTTAATGATATGGGAAGCTGATGGAGATGTATACACTAACGTTGCTGAAGGTAAGAAGCAAACAGATGAAGATGCTGGTGTTACTGATGAAGATAAGAACCCAACAACTCCAACAGTAGGATGGAATCAAAATGCTAATGGAACTTGGTCATTCTACGATGCAACTGGTGCTCAAATGAAAGCTAGCTGGGTTAACCTTGGTGGAACTTGGTATTACTTAAAGGCTGACGGTGTTATGGCTACAGGTTGGTTATTAGAAGGTGGTAACTGGTACTTCTTAAATCCAGTATCTAATGGATACTTAGGAGCTATGAAGACTGGTTGGATCCAAGATAATGGAACTTGGTACTACTTAAATGCATCAGGAGCTATGAAGACTGGTTGGTTCCAAGATACTAACGGAACTTGGTACTTCTTAAAATCAAATGGTGCTATGGCTGCCAATGAATATATTGATGGATATTATTTAGGATCTAACGGAGCTTGGGTTAGATAATATTTTAATAAAAAAGATGAAGCATTTTGCTTCATCTTTTTTTGTACAAGCATATATTAAGTTTTATAAAAAGTTAGTAATATTGAGCCTTTAAATGTTTTTTGTAAAAATAAGAATGTAAATAAAAAATAAATTAAAAAAATAAATTTAAAAAAAGGTCCCCAAAATAAAATGTAAAAATGTATTATATATTGCGATAACAAAATAGGTTATTGTTAAAGAATTAAATTTGAATAATATTATTAGATTAAAATATAGAATTCAGTATAATATAGGCAAAAATATTGTCATAACATTCAATATTATGAAACATATTACTTTACATGAAATAAAATTGATGTTACAATTTATCTGAATTTATATTACTTAGGAGGAAATAAAATGTTTAATAGAACAAGTAAAATGACAGCTTTATTAGTAGCTGCTGCTGCTGTTACTTCAATAGTACCTGCAACTGCTGCTGAAAGATTAGGAACTAAAGAAGGAACTATCACAAATGCAATCGCATTTGATGGTGCTTACGTTTATGATGGATACAGAACTGATGATGACGATGCTGGTTTATACTTCAACAATGGAAAAGATAAAATAGTTGATGAAGATGAAGACTACGATTATGATGAGTTAGCTAAATATGGAAGCAAATATGCTTTAATCCAAGATGATGAAGATTTCTTAGTTGATTTATCATCAGGTAAAATCTTAGACGATGAATCAGTACAAGATAAAGAAACTAATACTAGAACTAAGTTAAACACTTCTTTAAAGAAGACTGATAGATACGGAAAAACTGATTCAGATAAAATAACATTAGATAGAATCAATGAAGGAAGCTTCGCTGATATATGGTACAAGTATACTGCTACTACAGGTGCTGGTGCTGAATACAATGAAGGTAAATTATACGGATTCACTAATGAATCAGCTAAATATGTAGATGCTACACAAACAGCTAATATGTATGTATATTCTTCACTAAAAGAAGGTACAGTAAAAGTATCTGAATTCAATGATGAAGTTGATTTTACAGTAAGTGGTAAAACTCACACTATGGAAGTTAAATTAGATAACTTAACTGCTATAGCTCAAGATTCTGATAACATATATGCAGTTGCAGAAGTTACTGTTAAAGAAGATGAAGCTTCAACTACTCAATACTTCATCCAAAAGATTTCTAAATCTCAAGGAGACAAGAAAGATGGAGCTTACCTACCAAAATCTGTAACTTCATACCAATTAGGAGCTGGAGCTTTCGCAAAAGATAGTGATTCTGATGATGTTGCTACAGTTTATGACTTATTAGTTGGAGACAAGAAAGCTGACGTTGTTGCAAACGGAGTTCAAGTTAAGAGCGGTAACTTATTAATAACTACAGTTGAAAATGAAAAGGCTGTTGTATACACTGTTAAGTTAAAGAAAACTAAGCTTGATACAGAACAAAAAGATAATGTAGATACATATATCGCAATTTCTGATTCAGATGAAGATCAAGATATCGTTATGAGTGCTGATGATAACATAGCTGCAGTTGCTATTGATGCTGAAGGAAACACTTGGGCATTAGATAAAGGAGCTATCTACAAATTTGATGGTTCAGACTTTAAAGAAATCTACACTTGTGATAGATCATTAGACAGATTAGATGTTTACAACGAAAAGAACTTAATAGCTTGGGCTGAAGGTGAAGATGTATACACTACTGTTAACGAAGGTAAAGAAGTAACAGATGAAGAAGCTGGAAAAGAAGACGATAAGACTGAAGAAGTAGTTAAATCAGGATGGGATAAGAATGCTGATGGAACTTGGTCTTACTACAACAACGGAGCTAAGGCTACTGGTTGGGTACAAGCTGGTGCTTGGTACTACTTAAACGCTAACGGAATCATGCAAACTGGTTGGGTTAACGACAACGGAACTTGGTACTACTGCAATGCTTCAGGAGCTATGCAAACTGGTTGGTTATTAGATGGATCAACTTGGTACTACTTACAAGCTAACGGAGCTATGAAGACTGGTTGGTTATTAGATAACGGAACTTGGTACTACTTAAATGCTAACGGATCAATGGCTGCTAACACAACTGTTGATGGTTACAAATTAGGAGCTAACGGAGCTTGGATTAGATAATTAAATCTAATAAGTTAGAATTACTCTAATATATATAAATACCTTATATGGTGGACTAGCTATAGTCCACTTATAAGGTATTTTTTTATAAAAAATCAATGGCATTTCGACATATAAATGTATAACTCGGCAGGTGACAGTCACCTATTAAGTACCTAAAACTGAATATAACTTTGTATTATATAATGAGTAATGAAATAAGAGTTCAATTTACTTAAATAGTTATATATGGTAATATTATAACTATAATGAAATAGGGGGAAGAAATATGAATAAAAATATTAAACGTACAGTGGCTATGGCTCTTACATTGAGTGCTTTAGCAACAATTGAACCAGCGAGTTCAATAAATATATTAGGTGCACAAGAAGCTAATGCAGCTACAAGTGACAAAATTTACTTTGATTCTTTAAGAGTTTCAGGTGCAGGAAATATTAAACTTAGTGACAGTAAAACTAAGTACAGTATATATGTTCCTAAAAGTCAAGAAAGTGCAACTATTACAATAAAAAAAGATAAGAGTAGTGATACTATAGATGTTAGTGGAGACGGTATAACTGATACACAAGGTCATGATGATTCAAGTAGCACTTGCAAAATTAAAGTTGACTTAGATGAAAAAGGTAGTACAGCAAATGAATATGAGGTTACTATTACTAATGCTGATAATACTAAATCAAGAACATATACATTAAAGATTTACAGAAAGAATGTTTCGAGCGATGATGATGAAGATAATGATGATATATACTTAGATTCAATCAATTTGAGTGCTGGAAGCATTGATTTTTCAAGAAAAAAAGCAGAATTTGATGTTGTTGTTGATAAAGATGTTGACTCAATAAAAATTCAAGCTAAGCCAGAAGATGAAGATTACAAAGTAGAAATCGGTGGCGAAGAAGTTGATGAGGACTGTAAGTGGAGAACTGAAGTTGATTTAAAAACAGGTAAAAATGTAGTTGAAATCTATATTGAGGATGAAGATGATGATGATGAGCCTCAAAGAACATATACATTAAATATATATAGAGGAACTAAGCCAAGCTCTAATACAGCTACAGGTGAAATAGATACTAAACAAGATGAAATTTATGTAAAGAAATTAGTATTAAATGATGGAGATGTTCCAGTAACTTTTGATAAGAGAATAACTTCGTATGATGTAACTGTAGATAAAGATCTTGAAGATATTATTGTAAAGGCTGAGCCAGAAGATAATGATGATTTAGTTAAAATAAATGGAAGTAAAGCTGATAGCAGTTACAGAAAGAGAGTTGCTTTAAACTCAACTGGAACTACTACTATAGAAATTAAAGTTTATAATGATTATGATGATGACGAAGATGATTATGAAGAAAGAATATATAATCTTAATATAAAGAAGGCAGGAACTACTACTGATTCAAGCCAAAATAATAATAATAGTTCAAATAACAACAATTCGAATAATAACAATAATGGTGATGCTGGTAATAATACTACTGTAAATCCATCAGCAAAAGTAAATCAATGGGTTAAAAATGAATATGGTTTATGGCAATATAATGATGCTTTAGGAAAACCACTTTTAAATCAATGGTTTAAAGATGGAGCTAACTGGTATTATTTAAATGAATATGGAATAATGCAAACAGGCTGGATAAGTCAAGGAAGCAGCTGGTATTATTTAAATGATGCTGGAATAATGCAAACAGGCTGGGTAAATGATAGAGGTACTTGGTACTATCTAAATGATAACGGAACTATGAAAACAGGATGGCACAAAGATTCTAATGGTAAATGGTATTACTTAAATGAATATGGTGTTATGCTAAGCAATGTTTATGTTGACAGCTATAGATTAGGTGCTGACGGAGCTATGATTAAATAATAATTTTAGAGGATATTCATAAGGAGTATCCTCTTTTTTGTTTTATAAAATATAAGTAAGTATGTTTTTTACATTATATTTATAAAGCTAAAATCTGCATGCATTAAAAACAGGCTATGATAATAAGAAATTATCATAGCCTGAAAGAATGTATATTATTTATTTTCAGCTTTTTTATTTATAAAGTTAACTGCGGCACCTACTCCGAGTATAATCCAGAATATAGGAGCTACACATATTACTGAGTCATTGAATAAACCTGTAAATAAGTAACCTATAACACTTAAGGCAAGAATTGATCCAAGAATTTGTTTTTCGTCATATTTATTTTTTAATGCGTATAACTTAAAGCTATCAACAATATAAACCATTATTAATATAACAAAAGCAATCAAGGCAACAACACCATTATTAAGTCCAATTTGAAGGAATAAGTTATGGGCCTTACTTATAATCATATTAGTAGTTCCATAAGCGTAAAGCTTACCTAACATATCATGCTGAGGGAAATCAAATGAGAAAGTATCAGGACCAGAACCTAAGATAAGTGTATCTTTTAGTAATGGAAGTGATCTTGACCATATGTATCCTCTTGCAGATGCTAGTTTTTCTTTTCCGTTAAATCCTATAGTTTCAGGGAACTCTAAATCAATTTCTTCTAATGTTTTAGGATCTATTAAATGCATACTATTATCATCTCTTGTTATAAACATGAATTCACTAGAATTTCCATTTAATATAAGCATAAGACCATCATTTTTTGTCTTTGACTTTATCTTACCAGATCTAAATGAAATATTAGAGAAATTAGCATCTGTTGTAATATAATCATATGCTTTAATTTTTGAATTAAATTCTGATTTATAATCTACAACTTCATTTGTAGAATTTCTAAATACATAATCATTGTTTTCAAAAGATATTGTTAAGGTATCTGTAGGTAATGTTAGCACAATATTATTATCTATATGTTCTATATTTTTTACAGGAATATGATCTCTGTAATCAAAATCTGTATTGCTTTTAAATAAACTTAATCCATCAGCAACTAAACTAGGTATTCTATTGAATATTTTTCCGCTTGTTGCAAAGTTTAAACCTACAGTAAATACTGCTAAACATGCAATTGTAATAAGAATTGCTTTTTTCTTCTTTAATAGTAATTTACCAAAGAATATACATGCAAAAACAATTATTGCACCAAATCCTATTAGACCAGCACGGGATGTACTTCCGAATAGAAGCCATAAACCAGTAACACAGCCACCCATAGAAAGAAGTTTTAAGAATATGTCATCTTCTATAACGCATGCACCGAATAAAATAGGCAATACAAGGGCTGTAAAGCTTCCTACATAATTGTAGTGGTATAGAGTACCATAAATAGTACCTGATTCATATGCAAGGGATAATTTACTAGGATCAATATTATAAGAACTAGGAATAGCAATTAATCCACCTAAACTTGTTTTTATTAAGTCAGAGCCAAAATATTGGAATAGACCTAAGAAACCATTGATATAAACTAAAATAAGAATAGGTATAAGTATAAACTTAAATTCCTCAGTCTTTTTAAAAGTATAAATTGAGTATATGAATAAAAGAATATAACATGCTATTGTTATAAAACCTTCTGATCTGTCATATATTCCCCAAAAAGCAACGTGCTTATATTTTGAGAATAATGTTGATAAGAAAGTGAAACCAAGAAAAATTAAAGAACAAATTATCATTATATTGATTAATTTATCTTTTTTCTCGTAGAATTTTTTGAAACATGTTATGGCAATAATCAAAATTATTGCAGATAGAAAGATTAAACAGATTTCTTTATTTTGAGTAAATAAATCTGAATTTGCACTAGAACCGTATAATTTTAATGTATCTTCATCAGGTTCAGATATTCTCATACGCACAATTAAAGGTACGATTGTCAGAACAAGTGCAATAGGAAAGAAAAATGTTATTGATTTTTCCTTACAGAATTTCTTTAAGTTTTCCATTTGAACACATCCTATAAATAAATTTTTTACTAAATAACTTTCATCGCAAATATGTAATATTATAGCATTGTGAAGGGGATTTTACAATTGACAGTTGACAAGGAACAAATAAGGTAAAAACTCTTACAGGATTTTTTTATTTTAGTATTAAAAATATTTTTGGATTTTATTCAAGATACAGATAATAAGAGAGATCTAATAACTAAAATTTATATAGAAATAGATTGTAATGTACCGTATGATATTGTAGTGTATACTATTAGCGAATGGGAAAAATTTAAAAATGATAAAGATACCTTTGTATATTCAATAATTAAGAATTGAGTAAAAATATATGGTTGATACATTAAGATATAAAGATTGGATAGATAAGTCAGAGCGTGATATTAAATCGGCAAAAATACTAAAAGAACATGACTGTGGAAATGATGTTGTAGCATTTCATTGTCAACAGGCAATTGAAAAAATACTTAAGGCGTATTAAACAATAAAAAGGACTTTAAAAGTCCTTTTATTGTTTATTTATTGATTTTAAGATTGCTATATCAGTCCAGTTTTGAGCTGTTGCTACTTCAACTCTATGCATATCATTAGTCATTTCATCAACTTTACATTTTATTGAATCAACTGTTAGCTTAATAGCTTTTTGACCTTCTTCTAGTCTAGTAATTTTACTATTCATAGTTGTCATCTCAGATTTCATGCTTGTTATCTCAGATTTAATACTTGTTATCTCAGATTTCATACCTGTCATTTCATACTTCATATCTGCAATATCAGAAGAATTTTTATCTAATTTTGCATTCATTACCTGTAGAAGTTCTAAAATTTTATCTTCCATAAATAAAACCTCGCTTCAATTGTTATAGTGCTAATATTATATCAAAAAATATAGTATTAGTATATAGATTCGATGCTGAAAAGTCCTAGTTTTTAAGCGATTCATCCTGACAGATTTCTTTATTGGTAATTATAAGTTTTTCGTTATTTTTAAAGCCTTTAAAAGCAGTTTTAAAAATGATTTCTATGTCTAATAAAATACTCCAGCTTTCTATATAATGTATATCAAATTCAATTCTTTTCTTTATTGAAGTGTCACCTCTAAACCCATTTATTTGAGCAAGTCCAGTTATTCCAGGTTTAACTTGGTGTTTAACCATGTATAGTGGAACTTCATCTTTAAATTCATCAACAAAGTGAGGAAGTTCAGGTCTTGGGCCTACTAAACTCATATCACCTTTTAACACATTGAAAAATTGAGGTAATTCATCAATAGAAAACTTACGTATAAATGAACCAAATTTTGTTTTTCTAGGATCATTGTTTGTGCTCCAGCCTGTTGTTTCTTTAGAATTTACTTTCATGGATCTAAATTTATACATTGTAAATATGCTTTTATTTAATCCTACACGCTCTTGTCTGAATATTATTGGTCCCTTTGAGGTACATTTTATTATAATAGCTGTAATAATCATAATAGGACTTGTTAATAAAATTAGACATAAAGATCCTAAGATATCTAAAGCTCGCTTCATAAAGGCATTACCAATGTTATCTAGAGGAATCCTTCTTATATTTATTAAAGGAAGATTTCCTATTTGATCGATATAAGGCTGACTAGGTATGTATTTGTAGCAAAATGGAATTATAGATATTTTTGTTCCACTTTTTTCACAGTCAGAAACTATCTTTTCTATATATTCTGCATCCTTTAAGTCTAGGGCACAGACAACCTCATCAAATTTATACTCGAATAATATATCTAGTAATTGGCTGTAATCACCTAACTTCTCTCCATAAAATCCAGAATCATTTGATACATATCCAACATAATTGTAGCCATAAGTTTTATTATTTTGTATTACATCCAAATATTCAGATGCAGTTTTTCCTGCTCCTACAATTAAAACATGTTTTAAATTTAATCCTTTTTTTCTTAAGTTTGAAAGGATTCTTCTTAAAAATCCCCTTTTAATTATAATCAGAGCTGTATTTACAAAATAGAAGATTACAATTACAAGTCTTGAAATATGTACAAATTTGAAAACAAATAAAGATGATAATGCTATTGTAATTAAGATTAAATTTGCATTTATAATTTTGCTACATTCCTTTGAAAATAAAGAAGTCCTTACTGGATCATATAAATTAAAGAATACATACAGAACAAGATATATTGGAACTAGAATGATTGTAAATCTTAAATATGTATGTAATTTAATATAAAACTCGTCATGATAAAGTAAGGTAAAACGTATGAAATATGATATTATCATTGATACAAATAAAATAAGTATATCTGTAAATGCATTTATTTTATTCAGTAAGTTTTGATTTTCTTTTATCATTTTATTATCCTCCACCCTTTCTTTATATATTGACAGATAATAAAATCTGTTAATGTATGTATGGTGCAATAACATTATGACATTAATAATATAATTAGTACAAGTTATTAATTGAAATATGAATAAAATACTATAAAGATTATCTCTATTAGGTATTATTTTATCTATTAACTAATTGTCCATTGTCAGATCTAAATTGTCAATTACAATATATATTATTATTATTATAAATTAATTTGGTGATAGTTCCAACATGCATATTAATCTTATAATTGATTTTTATGGTATATTGTTTTAAATTGGGAGCAATATAAAAATATATATGTGGCTTCAAAGGCAACTATAATCCTATAATTCTTTGATTTATATTATATGTATGATAAAATATATGTAGCAAATTAGATAGTAGATATATTTTCCAAAGGGGAATATTGCAAGGAGGAGAAAATGACTAAAGGAATAATATTAGCTGGTGGAAGTGGAACAAGATTATATCCATTAACAATGGTTACATCAAAACAACTTTTGCCAATATATGATAAACCTATGATATATTATCCACTTTCAACATTAATGTTAGCAGGAATAAGAGATATACTAATTATTTCTACACCTAATGATCTTCCTAACTTTGAAAAATTATTAGGTGATGGTTCAAGATATGGAATAAACATATCATATAAAGTGCAACCTTCACCTGATGGATTAGCACAGGCATTTATTTTAGGAGAAGAATTTATAGGTGAAGATAATTGTGCAATGATATTAGGAGATAACATATTCCATGGTAATGGACTTACAACTCAGCTTAAAAAAGCAGTAGAAAATACAGAACGTGCAACTGTATTTGGATATTACGTAGAAGACCCAGAACGTTTTGGTGTAGTAGAGTTTGATGAAAATGGAAAAGTAATTTCGTTAGAAGAAAAGCCAGAAATTCCAAAGTCAAACTATGCTGTTACAGGACTTTATTTTTATGATAATAAAGTTTGTGAATATGCAAAAAGTTTAAAACCATCACCACGTGGAGAACTTGAAATCACAGATTTAAATAAAATATACCTTGAAAAAGGGAAACTTGATGTAATAACTCTTGGACGTGGATATGGATGGCTTGATACAGGAACTGTAGATAGTTTGAGTGAAGCAAGTGAATATGTAAGAGTTATAGAAAATAGACAGGGGCTTAAAATTTCATGTATTGAAGAAATTTCTTATAAAAATGGATGGATAAATAAAGAAATATTACTTGAAAGTGCAGTTAAATATGGAAAGAGTCCTTATGGACAACATTTAAAAAATGTTGCAGAAGGAAAAGTTATTTATTAACGGACAATGTAAGTATAAGGGAGAGTTTATTATGAATTTGATTAAAACTAAATTAGATGGTGTATATATAGTAGAGCCACAGGTCTTTGGAGATGAAAGAGGATGGTTTATGGAAACCTATTCGGCAATAAAAACTCCAGAAATAGTGTGTGATTTTGTTCAAGACAATCAATCATATTCAAAAGAAAAGGGAATACTTAGAGGAATTCATTTCCAAAATGGTGAGCATGCTCAAGCTAAGCTTGTTAGAGTTGTTAAAGGTGCTGTACTTGATGTTGCTGTTGATTTAAGAAAGGGATCACCTACTTATAAGCAATGGGTTGCTGTTGAACTTTCTGCAGAGAATAAAAAACAATTATTTATTCCAAGAGGTTTTGGCCATGGATTTGTTACTTTAAGTAATGATGTTGAATTTGTATATAAAACAGATAATTATTATAACCATGAAAGTGATAGAAGCATTAGGTTTGATGATCCAGAAATTGGAGTTGAATGGGGGATAGAAAACCCAATTCTTTCCGAAAAGGATAAAAAAGCACCATTATTGAAGGATAGTGATTGTACTTTTATATATAAAGAATAAAAGTAATTGAAAGGATAGTTGAATATATGAAAATAATAGTAACTGGTGGAGCAGGTTTTATTGGTGGAAATTTTGTTCACTATATGTTAAATAAATATAATGATTATAAAATAGTAGTAGTAGATAGCTTAACATATGCAGGTAATATGGAAACTTTAGATAGTGTAAAAGATAATAGTAATTTTTCATTTTACAAAATTGATATTGCTGATAGAGAAGCTGTATATGAAATGTTTGAAAAAGAGCACCCTGATATGGTAGTTAATTTTGCAGCGGAAAGTCATGTTGACAGATCAATAGAAAATCCAGAGATATTTTTAAGAACAAATATTATGGGGACACAAGTTCTTATGGATGCATGCAGAAAATATGGAATAAAGAGATATCACCAGGTATCAACAGATGAAGTTTATGGAGATTTACCACTTGATAGACCAGATTTATTTTTTACAGAAGAAACTCCGTTGCATACATCAAGTCCATATTCGTCAAGTAAGGCATCAGCTGACCTTTTAGTAGGAGCATATTATAGAACATATGGATTACCTGTGACAATTTCAAGATGTTCTAATAACTATGGGCCATATCATTTCCCAGAAAAGCTTATACCTTTAATGATTGCAAATGCGTTAAACGATAAAGAATTGCCGGTATATGGTACAGGAGAAAATGTAAGAGATTGGCTTTATGTTGAAGATCATTGCAGAGCTATTGATTTGATAATACATAATGGAAAAGTTGGAGAAGTCTATAATATAGGTGGACATAATGAAAGAACTAATCTTCAAGTAGTGAAAACTGTTCTAAGAGAGCTTGGAAAGCCAGAAAGCTTAATTAAATATGTATCTGATAGAAAAGGTCATGATATGAGATATGCAATTGATCCTACAAAAATTCACAATGAATTGGGATGGCTTCCAACAACTACATTTGATGAAGGTATAAAAAAGACTGTAAAATGGTATTTAGATAATAAATCATGGTGGGAAAACATCATAAGCGGTGAATATAAAAATTACTATGAGAAAATGTATGATAATAGATAAACCTTTAGTATCTATATTGTTAGCTGTCTATAAGCCTAATGAGAATTGGCTTATAGAACAGCTTATTTCTCTGAATAAGCAGAATTATGAAAATTTAAATTTATATGTTTATGATGATTGTCCTGAATATCCTACCAATACAGAGATATTTAACAAGTATATAACTAATTTTGAGTATAAGATTATACGTGGAGAAGTTAACAAAGGATCTAATAAGGCTTTTGAAGAGTTAACTAAGATTGCGGATGGAGAGTTCTTTGCATATTGTGATCAGGATGATATATGGGAAACAAATAAAATTTCATTGATGATGGATGAGTTTACGGAAGATGTTACTCTTGTGTGCTGTGATTTGAGTATAATTGATGAGAATAGCAACAAGACTCATGAAAGTTTATGTGATATTAGGAAAAGAATTGTTTATAAAAGTGGGTATAATCTTGCAAAAGGAATTTTAGTAAGCAATTTTGTTACAGGATGTGCAATGATAGTAAAAAGAAATATTGCTATTAAGTCAATACCTTTTGCTAGAAAAATTGTTCATGATAACTGGATTGCTGTTGTGGCTGCATTAAATGGAAAAATAAAGTTTTTAGATAAACAATTAATAAAGTATAGGCAACATAATAATAATCAGACAGGAATTTTAAAAGGTATATATAACAAAAAGACCTATTATAATATCAAAATAGTTGATCTTCTTGAAAGATATTTAGTATTGAAAGATAGGCTGACAGGTTATGAGGAGGTTAATGAATATATTGACTATTGTATTACTTCTTTACAGGCAAGAAAAGAATATTTTATGAAGCCATCAATTAATCAATTAAAAATAATGATAAAGTATAGTAGGTATTATAAAATTTCTATTATATTAGAAATATTTAGTCCTATTATACCAGAATGTTTATTTAAAGTTATAATTGGACTTACTAAAAAAGGAATATTATAAGGAGAAATAAAAATGATTTTAGTAACAGGTGTTAATGGACAATTAGGTTACGATGTAGTTAAAGTATTGAAAGAAAGAAATATAGAATGTTTAGGTATTGATAGAAATGAACTAGATATAACAGATAAAGAATGTGTTAATGAATATATAGTTAAATTAAAACCAGAAGCAGTTATACATTGTGCAGCTTATACAGCTGTAGACAAAGCAGAAGATGAATGTGAACTATGTAGAAAAGTCAATGTAGATGGTACAGAAAACATAGCAAAGGCTTGTAAAGAAATTGATGCAAACATGATTTATATTTCAACTGATTATGTATTTAGTGGTATAGGGGATAAAGAATTTGAGATTGATGGAGACATAAATCCACATTCTGTATATGGAAAGACAAAGTATGAAGGTGAATTAAAAGTAAAAGAAATTTTAGATAAGTATTTTATAGTAAGAATTTCTTGGGTTTTTGGTATTAATGGAAATAATTTTGTAAAAACTATGCTTAAATTAGGAAAAGAAAAAGAAAGTTTAAATGTAGTATGTGATCAAATTGGAAGTCCAACTTACACTGCAGATTTAGCTCCAATATTATGTGATATGGTAGTTAGTGAAAAATATGGAGTTTATCATGCTACTAATGAAGGCTTTTGTTCATGGGCGGAATTTGCACAAGAGATAATGAAACAGTCAGGATTAACTTGTACAATAAATCCTATTCCAACGAGTGAATATCCAACTAAAGCAGAAAGGCCTTTAAATTCTAGAATGTCTAAGAAGACTTTAGTAGATAACCGATTTAAATTGATGCCTGAATGGCAAGATGCATTAAAAAGATATTTAGTTGAAATAAGTTAAAATTTTGATAGGAGAATTAATATGAAGACAGTTGCAGTAATTATGGCTGGAGGCAGAGGTGAACGCTTTTGGCCAAAGAGCAGAAGAAATATGCCTAAACAGTTTTTAAGCCTAACAGCTGATGGTAAAACTATGATTCAGCATACAGTTGATAGAATAAAATCATTAGTAAAGGCTGATGATATATTTATAGTAACTAATAAGGATTATAAGGAACTTGTTTTAAATCAGCTTCAAGATATAAAGCCAGAAAATATAATATTAGAGCCAGCATCAAGGAATACAGCACCATGTATTGGATTAGTTGCAACATATATTAAATCAACATATAGAGATGAAGATACAGTAATGATAGTTCTGCCATCAGATCATCTTATAAAATATAATGAAATTTTTATTGATACGTTAAAAAAAGCTGTAGATATTGCACTTGAAGATAAAAATATGGTTACTATAGGGATTACACCTTCGTATCCTGAAACAGGATATGGCTATATTAATTTTGGCTATAATGAAAATGATAAAAAATATAATGGAGCTTATAAAGTAAATAAATTTGTAGAAAAACCTAATTTAGAGAAAGCAAAAGAATATCTTTCAAGTGGAAAATATTTATGGAATAGTGGTATGTTTGTATGGAAAACATCAACTATATTAAATAGCTTTGAAGTATATATTCCTAAAGTATATCAAGGATTATCAAGGATTGGAGATTCATTGAGAACAGAAAAAGAAAATGAAGTGCTTAAACGAGAATTTATTAATTTTGAATCACAGTCAATAGATTATGCTGTTATGGAAAAGTACAAAGAAATATATACAGTTCCAGGAAGTTTTGGATGGGATGATGTTGGAAGCTGGCTTGCTCTTGAAAGAACTTTTCAAAGCAATGAAGATGGAAATATTGTTGATGGAAATGTTATCACTGTAAATGTTAAAGATTCTATAATTCAAGCAAAAAATAAATTAGTTGCGACAGTAGGATTAAAAGATATTATTGTAGTGGATACAGAAGATTCAATTTTAATTTGCAATAAAAAGGATGTTCAAGATGTTAAAAAGGTTATAGAAAATCTTAAAGTATGCAATAGAGATAAGTATTTATAAAGAAAGTGATATTACTAGTATGAATAATAGATTAAAAAAAATATTTTTATTAATTATAATTCTGATTATGAATGTATTAGTATTATTTTTAGTGAACATACAATCAAAAACAGATATTAAAGTAAGCTATAATGTTGTTTCAAGCCAAGCAAGTAACTATCAATTATTTTATAGTTTTGATGAAAACTTTGGAGATTATGTTTTAAATAAGAATTATAAAAATATTGGTGAAAAACAAAAAATGACATTTTCAATTCCAAGAGAATCAGAGCGATTAAGAATCGATGTTGGAGATTTTCCAGCAGAAATACAGTTAGATAATTTTGAAATAACTTATTTTTGGAAAAGTATTGATATATCTTCATCAATAGATGGGGATCCAGGAAGCATGAATGATATAAGTAGCTTTAATAATATAAATGGGGAAATTATAATAAATTCATCAGGAAATGACCCCTTTATTACAATGAATTTAAATGGTATTCAGAATGAAATATTAAAATCGGTAGACAAATATATAAATATATTGGCAAAGATTTTAATATGTTTTATGTTAACTGTAGGAACTATAATATTTTATAAAAGCAGAACAGTAATAAAAGAAATGTTTCACGATATATGGTCGAGCAAAGGGCTTATTTTAAATTTAAGTAGAAATGATTTTAAAAATAGATTTTCAGGGTCATATTTGGGAATAACATGGGCCTTTGTTCAGCCTATTGTTGTTGTTATAATATATTGGTTTGTATTTGAAGTAGGGTTTAAATCTGCTCCTATGAATGATTTTCCATTTTTATTATGGCTGATAGCAGGTATTGTACCTTGGTTCTTTTTTAATGAATCATTATTAAATGCAACGAATACTTTTTTAGAATATAGTTATTTAGTTAAAAAAGTAGTTTTTAAAATAAGTATATTACCAGTTGTAAAAATAATGTCCGCATTTTATGTACATTTATTTTTCATACTTTTTGCTAATATAGTATATATAAGTTATGGATATATTCCTTCGGTATATATGATTCAATCGTTTTATTATTCATTGTGTACTTTTGTTCTTGCTTTAGGTATTTCATATATAACATCATCAATAGTTATATTTTTTAAAGATTTAGGGCAAATAGTAAGCATATTATTGCAGTTTGGTATGTGGATGACACCTATAATGTATAGTGAAGATATGATGCCAGGTAGTATAAGATGGATTTTAAAAATTAATCCTATGTATTATATAGTAGAAGGTTATAGAGATACTTTTATTCGTCATGTATGGTTTTTTGATAGATATAATCAGACTATTTATTTCTGGGGAATTACTTTATTTATTTTAATAATAGGAATTGTTATATTCAAAAAATTAAAACCACATTTTTCAGATGTATTATAAAAGAAGAGGTAGTTATGAAAGATATCGCTATAAAAATTGAAAATTTAAGCAAAGTTTATAAATTATATGATAAACCAGTTGATAGACTAAAAGAATCTTTTAGTTTAAGTAAGAAGAGTAGGCATAAAAATTATTATGCATTAAATGATGTCAGTTTAGAAGTTAAGAAAGGAGAAATACTTGGAATAGTTGGTACTAATGGATCAGGAAAATCAACTATATTAAAAATTATAACAGGTGTATTAACCCCTACATCAGGTAAAGTAAGGATAGAAGGAAAAATATCAGCATTACTAGAACTGGGTGCAGGATTTAATCCAGAGTATACTGGTCTTCAAAATATTTATTTGAATGGCACAATGATGGGATATAGTAAAGAAGAAATTGATAAAAAAATTGAAGATATAGTTGAATTTGCAGATATTGGTGATTTTATAAATCAGCCAGTAAAAACTTATTCAAGTGGTATGTTTGCTAGATTAGCATTTGCTGTTTCAATAAATGTTGATCCTGATATTCTAATTGTAGATGAAGCACTATCAGTGGGAGATACTAGATTTCAAAAAAAATGCTATAGGAAAATGGAAGAATTAAAAAAAAGAAAGACAATAATACTCGTAACACATGATATAGGTGTTATAAGTAAGTTTTGTGACAGAGTAGCATGGATTGAAAGAGGTATATTAAAAGAAGTTGGTGAGCCTTTAGAGATAGCTAAAAAATATACAGCATATATAATGCAATCACAATTACAACATGAAGAGTTAGAGCAATGCGAAAAAAAAGAAAGCAAAAATGATAATAGGCTTATAAATATTACTGGAATAGTTGAATCATACGGTGATAAGAAGGCTTTAATAACTAGTATTGGATTATTCCAGAATGATACTTTAGTACAAACGATAGTACCTAATGAATTAACTAAAATAGTAATAGGTGTAGAGTATAAGGATATAATTTTTCAACCTATAGTTGGTTTTACTATAAAAGATAGATTGGGGAATATTGTATTTCAAAGTAATAGTGAAGTTTTACAACAAGAAATAAATAGTGATAAAGCTTATATAGAATATGAATTCAAATTTAACTTTCCAGAATTAAATATTGGACAGTATACTATATCACCAGCAATTGCATCAGGAACTCAATCTAATCATACTCAACATAATTGGATTCATGATGCATATGTATTTAATATTATTAACAATAATTTGTATAATTTAGAGGGAACGTTGAGCTTAAGTAATATTAAATTTAGAGAAATATAAAGGAGAATAGATAATATGGATTTTACAGGTGAACGTTTAGTACTAGGTAAAAAAGGTATAGAACAGTTGGAAATGGAACATTTACACAGATATAATAGTGTACTTAATGTAGTTAAAGACAAAGTAGTTTTAGACATTGCATGTGGAACTGGATATGGAAGTGCTTTGTTGGCCCAAAAAGCAAAATATGTATATGGAATAGACATAAGTAAAGAAGCTATTAACTATTGTAATGAAACCTATATAAAAGATAATTTATCTTACTTTGAAGGCAGTATTGATAAAATTGAATTAGAGGATAATTCAGTAGATGTAATAATTTCATTTGAAACAATTGAACATGTAAATGGTAAGCTACAAGAAGAATTTTTAATTGAAATTAAAAGAGTACTAAAGAATGATGGGATATTAATAATCTCTACACCTGATAAGAAGATATATAGTGATATTCCTAAATATCATAATGAATTTCATATTAAAGAATTTTATAGAGAAGAATTCAAAGAGTTTTTAAGTAAGGCATTTAATAATGTAAATATATTTAATCAAGGTCTTCAAATTTGTGACATCATTTGTAATGAGAAAATGAATGTAGATAAAAGATTAGAAGTAAAAGAACAAATAAGCGAAAGTTTATATCCATACTTAATAGCTATATGTAGTAATGTAGAAATAACTAGTATAGATTTAAGTAGTTTCGTTATAGATAAGGATAATTCATTGTTTTTATTAAATAGAAAATTTGATGATTTCAACAATATGTTATCTGGAGATAATTTATTAATCAATCAAAAAAATATTATAGAACAAAAAGAAAATTATATAGAACAACAGAGACAGAAAATAGAACAATTAAGAATTACCGTTGAACAAAAAGAAGAATATATAAATGAGCAAAGAAAAGAATTAGATGATAGGCGAATTATAATAGAACAAAAAGAAAATTATATAAATGAGCAGAGAAATGAATTGGATGAAAGACGTATAATAATAGAACAGAAACAGGACTATATTGAAGAACAGAGAAGAGAACTGCAAGAATATAGAAAAGAATTAGAAAATCATAAAATTATAATAGAACAAAAAGAAAACTATATACAAGAACAGAGAAATGAATTAAATGAAATAAAGAACAGCAAATACTATAAGATATACATGAAGTTAAAAAAGCATTAGGAGGGAAAGTTTTGTGAAAACAGTATTAGTACTTAACCCATATTTGCCGACTATGGGTGGTGGCGAAAAGCACATGGGATATTTGTGCAAATTTATAGAAGAATATTATAATGGTGATGTTAAAATTGATATATTAGTTCATAATTATAATAACATAGATATCCATGATAAAAATTATATTACAATTGAGAATCTTAATAATCAATTTGGACTTACTTTAAATAACACATATATTCGTAAAATTGATATAACTATGCCTAACAATTTAAAGGAATCATTATATAATAAGGAGCTAGTTGAGAATATTACTAAAGAATATGATATTTTTATTAATTTCATGTTTTTAAGTAAACATATTGGGAGAGCTAAGATTAACATATACAGTTGTATGTTTCCGCCTAAAACTTATGAACAGGAAATTCAAGGAAGTTTAATTAAAAAATTAGGTGCTAAATACTATGATTATAAATTTTATAATAGTTATCAAAGTTTTATTTCTAATTCAGGGTTTACTAATCATTGGTTAAGTGAATACTGGAAAAGTAGTAAGAAGAATAGCATTGTTTATCCACCAGTCTTTTCTGAAAAGGAAATTGAGGGAAGATATAATGAAGAGGAAAAAGAAAATATAATTGTGAGTGTTGGACGATTTTTTGTAGGTGCACATAGTAAGAAGCAATTTGAAATGGTTGAAATGTTTGTAAATAATAAAGAAAAATTTAAAGATTATGAGTATCATTTAGTTGGAGCATTATCTAATTATGATGAAGATATAGAATATTTTAATAAAATAAAAGCATTATCAGCACAAGCTGATAATGTATACATACATGAAAATTATCCATTTAATGAACTTATCAAATTATATAGAAAAGCAAAGATATTCTGGCATGGAACTGGATATAAAGAAAATGAAAATGAAAACCCTGAAAAAATGGAACATTTTGGAATAACAACAATTGAAGCCATGAGCTTTGGTTCAGTTCCAATAGTAATTAATAAGGGAGGACAGCAAGAAACTGTTGAAGATGGATTTAATGGCTATAGATGGAACAGTGAAGAAGAGTGTATTAGTAAAACAGTAAAGGTTATAAATGATGAGAAAAAGAGAAAGCTCATGGCTGAAGCATGTGTAGAAGAATCAAAGAAATATTCAATTGAAGCTTTCTATAAAGCAAACAGGAGGATATTTAATGAATTGCAAATATGATGTTTCTGTAATTATTGTTAATTATAATGGGAAAAGATACATAGATACATTATTTAAATCTTTATATGAACTGGACTTAGATAATATAAAACTACAAATTGTATTTGTTGATAATGCATCAAGTGATAACTCAGTTGAATACCTAGAGAGAAATTATAATTCAGAAATTTTAAAAATTATTAAATCTAAAGAAAACACTGGATTTGCTGGAGGCAATAATCTAGGAGTAAAAAATAGTAATGGTAAATATATTGTTTTATTAAATAATGATACTAAAGTGGATAAGCAATGGATAAAGACTTTATACAATAGAATTAAAGATGATAATACAGTGGGGATGATTAATTCAAAACTTTTATTTTTCTACGATTTTATCAGAATAAACACTAAAACTAATGATAAATTTAAAATAAATAAAAAAGTTCAAATAAATAATAAAGAGCATGAAGTAGACAATAAGTTTGCAAAAAATCTGTTGTTAGAAGATAAGATGACATGTTTTGGACATTCACATTTCTATATTCCTTTATTAGATGATGAAAGTGATTATGAATTTGTTTTTAACTTATCAGAATATAATAGTGAAACAGATTTTATATTAATTAATGAAGATAAATTTTTCCCCGATAAAAATGGAGTAATAAAAGTTACTATGTTAAAAGATGAAGTGTTGAAATATAAAAAGACATTAATTCAAAATGCAGGATCAGGAATTAATGAAAATTATGATGGATATGACATTGGTATGGGTGAGGAAGATTGTGAGAAATATAGAAATGAATATGAAATCAATAATGGCTGTGGGGCATCAATAATAATGCTTAAAAAGGATTTTGAACAAGTTGGAATGTTTGATGAAGATTTTTTCATGTATTATGAAGATACTGATTTATCCTACAGAATAAGAAAGCTTGGAAAGAAAATTATTTTTTATCCATATTCAATTGTAAGACATATACATACGGGAAGCAGTAAGGAATGGTCACCATTTTTTATTTTTCATGTTGTAAGAAATAAAGCTTTGTTTGTTTATAAAAACATAAATAAATTAAAAGGAATAAAATTATTAGTTAAGAATTGTATGTCGAAGGATACAAATATACGTAAAGCTGGAATAAGTGGAATTAGAATTATATTATATAATAAAAAATTATTTGTAAATAAGGAAAACGTGAAATGAGTGAAATTAAAATTAGAGATATAACTAAAATTATTTTAAAAATCTTTACAATATTAACGTTGGTTTTTGTAGGAATCATTATAGTTCCTGAGAGTAATGGTGATGGACCAGAGTATATGCTTATGACAGAAGCATTTCAGAATCATTTTACACCTAATATTTTGGAGAGTGATATTAATTCTTCTGTTGAAAGTTATGGAATTACTATTAATAAAAATGAAATTAGTGGTTTACCCGGAGGCTTTTTTAAAGCAAAAAATAATAATGTATATTCATATCATTTTTGGGTTTATTCTCTAATGGTAGTACCAATAAAGTTTTTACTTAAAATAATAAATGCAAATCAATTTAGATGTTTTCAAATATTCAATGCACTTTTATATATAATAACACTATGGTATACATATAAAAGATTAAAGTTATCGGATATAAACAAATTTTTTATAATAATGTTATTGATGATTAATCCAGCATTATTTTATATTATTTGGCCTCATCCTGAAATTTTTACATATTCTTTTGTATGTATGTCATTAGTGATGTATATAAATAAGGAATATGAGAAAGCAATATTGTTTGTATCAATAGCTGGGATGCAAAATCAACCAGTTATTTTCTTGGGAGGAATGTATCTTATACAGTATATTATCGAAGCATATTTTAAAAAAGATGATTTTAAGTTAAAAAGAATGATTATAGATATTATAAAAAAATGTATGTTCTACATTCCATTTTTTATACCACTTATATTTTATTATTTAAATTTTGGTACATTTTCTTTGATTGCATCAAGTGGATATGTAAAAAATATCGATATATTAAAAAAGATAAATAGTTTATATTTTGATTTAAATCAAGGTATGATTCTTTTCATGCCAATAATAGTAATTGTATTTTTTATATTAATATTAATGGGAATAATAAAAAGAAACATAAATACATTTATAAATTTTATAACTATATCAATTATAATGGCAGTGTGTTCTTTGCAAATTAATTGGAATCCAGGGGAATCAGGATTAATGAGATATAATGTTTGGATAACTCCAATAATTATATATTATATAATTATTAACAAGAAATATATTGACAATATAAAACTTAAAAACTATATTAACAAATTTATAGGATATTCGATAGTATTTACAGGAATAATTATAATTTGTACGGGTGGATTTAAATACAAATATACATATTTAGAATTTAATCCAGTAGCAAAATATTTATTGAATAATTATCCAGCTTTATATAATCCACAATATGAAATATTTGCGGAAAGAGCATTAAATAAAGAAGTAGAATACAATGATAAATTACCTATAATATATAAATCGCCTAATGGATATGTAAAAAAAATATTGATGGATAATAATTCTATAGAAAAATTATTGAATCAAGTAGATTTAGGAAAAGATATAGTAAATAAAAAATTAGATAAATATAAGGATAGTCCGAATATGTACTATTTAAGTTTTCAAAATGATATAGTTTCATTAAAAGATACTAAAATAAGTGAAGAAAATAGAAAATTTGAAATTACCTTATTAAATAATATAAGTAAATTAGAAAAGGATAAGGAGTATAATTTTGAGGTTATTATTAAAAATTTAGGGAATCAAGTATGGAAAAAATGTAATTACAATGAAGATAATCCGATTGGAGTTTCTTATCACTGGATGGATGAAAGTAATAATATGGTTATATTTGATGGTGTTAGAACTTATCTTCAAGATGATATTTATCCTGGAGAAAACAAAAATATTAATTTGAATTTGAGAACTCCAGATGAAAGTGGAAAATATAGATTAGTTCTAGATATAGTTCAAGAAAGAATTTCTTGGTTTTCAGATTTTAATAATAATTCTTATGTATATGAAATAGAAATAAGGTAAAGATAAAAAAATTTAATTAGTATGAAAGGGGAGTATTATTTGAGGTATTATTTACAATTAATGAGAGTTCATCATTATATAAAAAATATTTTAATATTTTTACCACTAGTGTTTAGTGGCAATTTATTTAATGTGAAATTATTCAAATATACAATTGGAGGATTTTTTGCATTTAGCATTCTTTCATCAATAGTATATATAATAAATGATATACAAGATGTTGATAAGGACAGAATGCATTCTAAAAAATGTAATAGACCAATAGCAGCAGGAAAAATATCTGTTAAGTCTGCATATTTTTTATCTATAATAATACTATTTTTAGGATGTGTATTAAATTATATAATATGCAAAAATAATCTGATTGCATGGAGTGTGATATTTTTATATTTAATACTTAATTTCGCATATAGTATTAAATTGAAAAACATACCTTTATTAGATATAACTATATTAGTTTCAGGATTTTTTTTAAGGGTTTTATATGGAGCTATTATTACTAATATAAATGTTTCTAATTGGTTGTATTTAACAATTATATTTATGTCATTTTATCTAGCTCTAGGAAAGAGAAGAAATGAATTAAGCCAAGAAGGAAATGAAACTAGAACTGTATTAAAATACTATACACATAGTTTTTTAGATAAAAATATGTATATGTGTTTAGCATTGACAATAGTATTTTATTCATTATGGTGCGTGTCTCCTATAAATATTGAACGAGATATCAATAATAATTTTGCATTTACAGTTCCATTAGTAATGTTAATTTGCATGAAATATAGTTTAAATATTGAGGGGAATTCAGATGGTGATCCTGTTAGTGTTATTTTAGGAGACAAGATATTAATAGCAATTATATTATTTTATACAATAATTATATTATTATTAATATATTAATAAGTATTATATTCTTAATGTGAAATTTTTTAAATACTCAATAGAAACTTAAATTAGTAAATATATATAATATTAAAAATTATAGAGTATTAATATTATATTTTTATGTATAAAGAAGATAATTAGAATGTAATCTCTAAGATTAAATGAGGTCTAATACAAAAGTATTAGCCTTTATTTAGATAAATTTTTTGCTTTTTTTTTAATTAGCATAATATGTAAATATTTATAATATATATATTTAATAACTTAATTAAGTGCTATTATTTACTGGAGGAAAATTAATGAAACGCGATTATTACTTGGATTTTTTAAGAGGAATAGCTGCTCTTAACATTATTATAATACATACGGCTTTTTGGTCAGGAGAGGGATATGTACCAACTATAATTAAAAATTTAACATTACTTTTGGATGTACCATTTTTTTTCTTTTTATCAGGATGGAGCTCCACATATAGCAAATCGATTCGAAGACTCAATGGATTAGCAGAGATACAAAAAAAATATATATTCTTTTTAATAATTTATACTTTGCTATTAAGTATATTTTCAAAAGAGGATATTTCTGCATTAAATTTTATATATAATTTATTTTATATTAATAATATTAATTCTAAATTGTTTCCAGTGGTTATGGGATCTATATGGTTTATGCCAGTTTATTTTACTGTTTCATGTATATTTATATTTATAGAAAACTATCTAGAAAAACAAACTAGTAATTTAAAATACTTGTATTTACTTATTTTCTTTTTTATTGGTTTTATCTATACTCAACTAGGATATAACTTTTTCAATATATCTATAAATATATTATTTTACAGTTTCTTTTATACATTAGGAATTATAAGTAGAAATTATAAAGTAGATAAATTAATAAAATTAGTTATTATTATTGTGATTGACATATTATTAATAATATTTTTCAAACATATTTTTGGTATAAAAAATATAGTAATTCAGAATCTAAAATTTCCACCACATATTTTATATTTGTTAATTTCAATGATTAGTGTATTTATAGCTATGTACTTTAAAGGAAAAATTGTTATTAAAAAAAGCAACTGCATATCTAAAATTGGTAAAAATGCAATTTTTTATTATTTTGCACAAGGAATATCTTCTTCATTAATAATATTTATAGTTAATAAAATAAACTATATTTGGTATTTTAAATTTTTAATAATAGTATGTGTAAACATAGTAGCTACAATAATTATTGCAGAATTATTAAGTTTAATATATAAATTTACTATTAATTTAATTAGTAAGTTTAATAAAATTAAGATATGCTTTAATTTATTTGAAAAAGATACTATAAATTAATTTGTATTATTTATACCATATACTGAAATATCAATAAAATGTAAATGAAAGGATAGAAATCAGTGATTATATCAATAATTTGCCCAATATATAACGGACAAGAGTATATCGAAAATTTACATAATAATATTTTAAATCAAGACTTAAGTCAAGGACAGTCTATAGAAATACTATATGCATTAACAAGATGTAGTGATAAAAGTGAAGAAATACTTAAATCCCTAAAATGCGACTATACTTTAATTGAACCAAAAGATTTTTCTCATAGCACAACAAGGGAAATGATGTCTAAAAAAGCAAAAGGGGAAATAATCGTGTTTATTTCCCAGGACATAAAGATAAAAAATGACTTGTGGCTTAAGAATCTTGTAAATCCAATAATAAAAGGTGAATGTGAAGCAAGTTTTAGTCGACAGATTGGTGAAGATGACAATATAGAGAAGTATACAAGGGAAAGAAACTATCCAGCAGAATCAAGAACTGTTTCTAAAAATGATATAGATAAATATCAAATTAGAACATTCTTTTATTCAGATGCATCATCAGCAGTTTTAACTAAAGTATATAGAGAGCTTAATGCTTATGATGGAAAGAGAATGCCTACAAATGAAGATATGTATTTTGCTCATAAGTTAATTAATGCAGGATATAGAATTAAATATTGTGCAGATTCTGAGGTTTATCATTCTCATGATTTTACATATAGACAGCTATATAAACGCTACTATGATACAGGGATATTTTTTAAGCAGAATAAATATTTCAAGGATTATAAAAGTAACGAGAGTGGTGTAGATTTAGCTAAATATGTTTTTAAAAGATCAATTGAAGAGAAAAACTTCAAGGTAGCAATTAGTGTGTTACCTAATTTTGCAGTAAGATTTATAGCTAAACTTATTGGTGAACACTAAATAAGTATTTCAGCAGCAAATTTTGAGTTTGCTGCTGTTTTTGTCAATACTTAATATTGTCCAATATTTTTAAGGCTATTCTTTATATATTATTGGTATATCTATAGTCATTTATTTCTTCTTTAACGTTTTTTATAGAAATTACTTAAAGTCCATTCATATTTTTTATCTATATTATTAAGGTTTAGTGAAGCATATAGCTTTACAGGAATTGATTCTCCGTTTACTGTAATAATAGCTTCATATTGTTTATCGAATATTTTGCTATATTCTGTTTCTTCCCCTAGAGTTAACGTGTCTGCCATAGCTACTGTAATAGGGGTGTTGTCTATTTTTTCTTTTAGTAGTTTTGTTTTTATATCGTCTATATTTAAGCTAGTAACTTCAACCGAATCTATAACTATATCATTTTTATTTCTAGAATTATTTACTAGAGATAGTTCAGCGTATACTACACCTGAAAAGTTAATTTTATTTATTGCACCACTAGATGCTTCACCTTGAATTTCAGCTCTTATAGTATTTTTTTCGTATTCCATAAAATTGTTTATAGTTAAGTTCGTAATATTTTCTTTTGTAAATGTTAGGTATGTGCTATAGTCATGATTATTAAAAGTATACTTATATGGGTAACTACTGCTTATATCTAATTGCTCTAATATAAACTTCTTTTTGTCTTCATCACTTAATGTACTTGAAATAGACTCATTTTCTACAACTTCAGATGGAATATAACTAGTATTTAAACTCCATTTATTTTCATTAAAGTTATAGTATATTGGAAATTCTATTGATACCTTAGAGTTAATTACTCCGTTTGAAAGTGATAAAATTGCAGAAGCATTTTTAGAAGAAGCATTATCATTTTCTTCAATTTTAATATCTGAAATCTCTTTCAAAATACCACTACTTAAGTTTAATGATCTATTCTTATATGAAATTGAGGTATCCTTAAGTAAATCTGGTACAGCTTTTTCTAAATCAACTGTTGGTTCAATACTTTTTATTCCTTGTGAATATATGCTAGATTCTTCCCAGTTTTTTGTGTTTCTATTATAAAGTAGTTGTAATTCAAAATTTGAAACTACTTTAGCATTATCTAAATTTATTGTGATTTCTCCAGTAATACTATCACTTTGTTTTTTTACTGACTTTCTTGAAATTACTTCTAAATTTTCTAAATTAGAATCTGTAATTTCAATATTACAATCTTCAAAATAGAATGATTGCCCTACTACGAATTGTTTTAAGTCATTATCATTAACAGGCTTTCCTTGCATATAGGAAAATATACTAAGTCCACCAATTAAAAGTACTAAAATAATTGATGAAATCATGACAGTTAATTTATTATTTATAATGAAATTTTTAAATTTTCCTAAGTATACAGGCAAATTTTCTTTTAAAGAAGTATTGCATTCACCAATTTTATTATTTATATCTTCATAAACCTTTTCGTTATTAACTGTATGATTTACTTCAGTATTTTCTAAGGTCTCATTAAGTAATTGTTCACCACAATATGTACAATAGATACAGTTATCTAATATTTCTTTTTTACAATTAGTACATTTCATTTATATTCACCTCCTAATAAAATAAATTATTCATTCTAGTTTCTAAAACTGACATTATAATAAAATAGTTTATACCAGAAAATAAAACTGAATTAATAATGTAAGTTAGTGAAATAGTGTACATTAGTTTGCTTTTTTTGCCACATATAATTTCTGAAAATCCTTCATATGTTAATATTATTAGGACTATAACTTGTACCATAAAAGTTATTACAGATAATATAATGCTGAATAATGAGAATAAACAACCTATAAGCATTATAGAGACTGGTAAAATATTTGAGTATGTACAAACTGATAGGTATTCTTTGTAATTTAAATTGTTTTTAAAAATAAACTTACCAACAAGAAATATAATACCTGAGAATACCATTGGTATTGCTAAAAAATTAAATGTAAATAAAATAAACATTCTTAAAACTAATTGAGATATTATATCGTCCATTCCTATATAACTAAAGATACTTCCCATACCGAAACTTCTATATAAATCATTTACTAAAGTTTTAGAACATATAATAAAAACTAGTGAAATAATGCAAGATAATATAAGATTAATAATAAGTGACTGTTTTATTTCTAATTTATTATTTACAAGTCTTCCATTAAATGGAGCCTTAAATATTTCTAATATATTCATAATTATTATCCCCTCCTAAAAGATTGATCTTAAAGCATTTCTTAATAGTATTTTTAAGACAACAAAAACTACAAGAGTAGTTCCAGAAATTGAACTTAAAAATGTTAATAATGCTATTTTGATATTCGTATTTAAAAAATCTTTTAGTCCTTGATACATTAGTAATAATGTAACAAAACTTATGAAAATTGAAATGATAAAAAAGAAAATAGGTGCTAAGATATATCCTAATAATGCACCGATTAAATTTAAAATTGAAGAAATTAATTGAATTCCTAAAATTAAATTTATAAATGAAAAATAGCTTATATTTTTCTTTAAGATACCTTTAGATATACAAAATATAAAAAAGGATTCTATGGCAACTATTATAAAAGTTGCAAAAATAGCGTTTAGTGGAGAAACATCTGATCTAAGTTCTCTACTGAACCCTTTAATTACCAAGGCTTCAATTAAAATAATTATAAGTGCCATAGAAGAAGTAAAGATTGGATTTACAAGTTTAGTACTCCTAATAAATGCTACAGGATTAATAAACATGTACTTGAATTGTGTAAGTAGTCTTGTGAAAATTGAATCTGTGTCTTTAAAATTAATAAAGCCACAATTGCTACAGAAATTATCTTCATAAGAAATATCTGTATTACAATATTTGCATGTATTCATAATTTACCCCCTAAAATATAAAAAAATTACAGTCAGCTTATATGGTATCATGAATTCTAAAAACATGTAAAGGCAGAAATGTTATTTTTGTTTTAAGAAGATTAAATATTGTCTAGAATATAACTAAGGAAAATATGTATGGTGATAAAGATAAATAAAATTTTAAAAGCAGGGGGATAACGTTAAGTTGAAAGATATATTTGAATAATTATAACTAGCACCCTAGAGGTCTATAAATTAACTGATATATTAAAGCTTGCTATTGTGTTTAAGGGTAAAGATGTTAGAATTGTTGAAGAATAAAAAAGACAATTAAAAGATATGAGAAACGATGAAGATCAAGTGTTAATAGCTTGATCTTCACCTTTTTCTATGATGTACTCTATAAGGTGGACATCATAGAAAAAGGGATTACTTGATTTTTCATACCAAGTATTACAATGGCAATATTACTCTTAGTGTAAAGATATTTTCCTCAGTTTCAAATGTTGCAAAGCCTTTTTGCTTTATTGTCAAAAAAAGAAAGTACAATATTTACTATATCATTTTCACAGAATATAATTGGTGTAATGTTATATAAATCTTTTTTTGTTTGTAAAAGATAATCTTTAACTTTATATATATTACCACTCTCTGCAAAGCCATATAATAATGATAAATGATGACGTAAATCATGACGGTAGATACGGGACATTTCTTGAGATGTTTTAACATTTTGAATATCATTTGATGTCTTAGCTAGTTGCATAGAAAGTATTGTATTATAAAGTTCAATTTTATTTCTTTTCTGTACTTCATTATGATACATAACAATAAATAGTATATAAAACATTGCCAAAGTAACTTCAGTCACAAGTTCCCTCAGTAGCACCTAAGAGGTCCAGAAAACTCCAGTGGCAAGCTTTATACAAAAGTATAGAGTTTGCCACTGTTTTTGTTTTAATAACTTAAAATTTGGGATATAATTAATATAATAAATTGTTGTTTACTTTAGATTTATTCGAAAGGCGAAGTGAAAAATGGAAAAATTAATGATAAAAGATTGCCAATTAAATAATGAATGTTTAAAAGATGTTTTATCTATAGGTATATTTGGAAGTTATCATGAAGAATGTTTTGATAAGAATAGAAGTGATATTGACGTTATGATCCTTTTGAAAAAAGAATTAGATTTTGATGAAGAATTTGAAATTGAAGATTATTTAGATGGCATTTTACCAGAATACTTTAATCATAATAATATTCATTATACTTTTATACATGATTTTCATTATCCATTTAGTGAACTTTTACTCATGAGTGAAGATAAAATAATATTTGATGAAGAAAAGTATTTAGATTATTTACTTGGATATTCTGCATTTAAAAGAGATAGGGAACCATTGGAAGTTATTAGAAATGAAAATTTAAAGGAACTGGAGGCTATAAAGAATGGTTTATTATAAGTATAAGAAAGAGAAATTAGAATCGAAATTTTCTGAAAGTAAGGTATTTTTACTTAAGATAAAAGAATGCATAAAAAGAAATCCTGATGGAACTGATGATATTATAGATGAAGCTATGATTTCATATTTTAATTCTTTTTGTGAATTTATAATAGATATGTGCGAAACATATCTTGTAACTACAGAAAATTATATTCCTAATAAATCAGGGCCTGAAATTATTGAATTATCCAGCGACTTTGGATTTATTTCTAAAGAAGATTCAAAAAAGCTTCAAAGTATAGTGAAAATTAGAAATAGATATACTCATGATTACTATCAGAGAAAATTAGCACGTGAAAGAATTCTAAAAATTTGTAAGACGGAATTATGCTTTTTAAAGATGTTTTTAAATATATCAGAAGAAAAAATTTATCTTGAGTTAAGATAAGCTTTAGTGGCAAGTTTTATGCAATAACATAAAACTTGCCACTATCTTTTGGTTTTGATATCTTTAGATTTAGAATATGGTCCATTAGGAACATATAGGTTAAATATATAGAATTACTTAATTATAATTAAATGTTGTTATAGATATTAGTAGAGATGTAGGTGATTATAAGGTTTCAACTATAACTTATAAGTTACCAACATTTAACTTTAAAAAAGTTACAGGTATATTTTAACGTATATAAGGGCCCACGTAGGTCTTATATACTTGCGTGTTTTAATAATTTAAAGTTTTGGATATAATTAAGATATTGATATCAAATGAATAGTTTAAGAATCATACTAGAAATGAGGGAGTTAGATGTCTTTATATTTAGATAGATTAGAGCGTAATTTATATAAATTAGCAGATATTAAAACAATTAAAGATGCTGAAATAGATTTAAATAATAACAATGTAGAGATCGGAAATATAAGAAGAGATGACAATGATGAAAGTATAATACATATTTTTGGAAAAACTCAAGAAGAGAGATATCCTATTAGAAGTCATGTAGCCATTAATACAAAAAAATCACAGATAATTTTTAATGATTGTAACTGCAAATATGGATATTATTCAGATGAGATATGCAAACATGTAGCTGCAATTATACTTTTATACATATCAGAATCTAGAAGAGAAGAAAAAGAGGAAAAAATATTACATGATAATATGGGGGTTAATCTTATAAATTATGTTAAGGTTTTTAATGCTCCCAAGGAAAATGTAAAATTAGAAGTTTTTATTGATAAATATGCACAATCTGATACATATGATATAAGTTTTAAAATAGGTCAAAACAGAATGTATGTTTTGAAAAGTTTACAAGACTTTGTTTATGCAAGATTAAATAAGAGTGATTTAGAATTTGGAAAAGGCTTTACTTATTCACCATCAAGGCAGAGATTCAATAAAAGTGATGAAGAAGTATGTAGATATATAGAAGAATTCGTATCAGTTACATTACGCTCTAATTACAGAGAGTTTATTGTAAAAGGTAAATATATGTACATAAGTGATATTTCTCTAAGAAAGTTTTTAGAAATGAATATAGGTAAAGAAATAACACTAAATGATGAGAAATTTACAGTATTAAAAGAAGATATTCCAATTAAATTTAAACTTGATAAAAACAATGATAAATACATATTAAAGCTTGATAATAAAAATGTTTTTTCTTTAACTCCTAGAAATGACGTTTATTTATTTAATGGAAAAATATATCTTCCGTCACCAAATCAAATTAAGATAATTACTCCAATATTACAGTTTATCAGCCAGTATAATATAGTAGAGTTTAAAGAGGAAAATAAAGCTGACTTATTTAACAATATAGTATCGGGAATTGAGTCATGTGGAAATGAAGTAGTTTTAGATAAAAAAATAGATAATATTATAAGTGAAAAACTTAATGTTCAATTTAAGCTTGATTATAAAAAGAAGAAAATGGTTCTGGATGTAGATTTGAAATATGGAAATGAAGTTGTGAAATTTTATAATCAGTCAGACGTAAAAGAAAAAATAATAATTCGTGAGAACAATAAAGAACAGGATATCCTTAATACATTAGATGAATTAAATTTTGAATATAACAATAAGCAGTTTGTGTTTGAAGGAAATGAAGAAGATTTATATAATTTCATCAAAGAAGATTATAAGAAATTAGAACCTTTTGGAGATATATATTATTCAGATAGATTAAAAGAAAAAAAGGTATATATAAATCCTAAAATAACAGCAGGAATAAATACCAGCGATAATGATTATCTTGAGTTTAAATTTCAAATAGAAGATATCAATCCGGCAGAGTATAAAAACATTCTTGAAGCTCTTAATGAAAAAAGAAAATATTATAAACTTAAGGATGACAGTTTTATAAGTCTTGAAAATGAAGAATTAGGTGATTTTTTAAGACTTGTAGACAACATGGATAATAAGAATAAAGATGGAAAAATAAATATTGGTAGAAATAAAGCAGTAGTATTAAATAATTATATTAAGGATAAAAAACTTGATTTTATAGAAGGCACAGATATCATAGAAGATATTTCAAAAAAATTATATAATTTAAAGAAAATCAAATTTAAAGTTCCGAAGAATTTAAATGCTGAACTTAGAAAATATCAGATTACAGGCTTTAATTGGTTTAAAAATTTAAGCTACCTTGGATTTGGTGGAATTTTAGCTGATGAAATGGGACTTGGTAAAACAATTCAGACAATAGCTTTTTTATTATCTGAAAAGAATAAAACTACATTAATTGTTGCACCAACATCTCTTATTTATAACTGGAAAAATGAATTTTATAAATTTACACCTTCAATGAAAATTGGAATTGTTCATGGGTTGAAAGATGAAAGAAGTGAGGTTTTAAAAAACTTTAAGAATTATGATGTTATACTTACAACTTATGGAACTCTTAGAAACGATGAAGAAGAATACAAATCAATAAAATTTGATTATTGTATTTTAGATGAAGGTCAGAATATAAAGAATCCAGTTGCACAAAATACAACAAGTGTTAAGAATATAAATGCTGAAAATAGATTTGTTCTTACAGGAACACCAATAGAAAATAATCTTATTGAACTTTGGAGCATATTCGATTTCTTGATGCCAGGATATTTAGACAGTGTAAATACTTTCAAAAATAAATTTGTAAATAAAAATGATTCGGTTATAGAATTACAAAAATACATAAAACCATTTATGCTTAGAAGATTGAAAAAAGATGTTATAAAAGAACTTCCAGAAAAAATAGAGAAAAATCATTATGTGGAGCTTGCTAAAGAACAAAAGAAATTATATGTTTCATACGTGAATGAGATTAAAGAAAAGATGGAATCAGAAGAATTTAAGGATGATAAGATAACTATATTTTCTTATCTAACTAAACTTAGACAGCTATGTCTTGATTCATCGGTAATTTATGATAATTATAAAGGAAAAAACTCAAAGAGTGATGAATTGATTTCTATTTTGCATGATTATATAGAAGATAATCACAAGATTCTTGTATTTTCACAGTTTACATCAGTACTTAAAAATATTTCAAATAAATTGGATGAAGAAAAAATTAATCATATGTATCTTGATGGTTCTGTAAATGCTTCAAAAAGATTAGAGCTTGTGCAGGAATTTAATGAAAATAAAGATATAAAAGTATTTCTTATTTCATTAAAAGCAGGGGGAACAGGATTAAACCTTACAAGTGCGGATATAGTAGTACATTTTGATCCATGGTGGAATCCAGCTGTGGAAGAACAGGCAACCGATAGAGCTCATAGAATAGGTCAGAAAAATATTGTTCAGGTTATAAAACTTATATCAGAAGGAACTATAGAAGATAAGATTATAAATATGCAGGAAGAAAAAAAGAAGCTTATTAATGATGTTATCGATAGCAGCTATACTTCTGAAAATGTACTTAAATCTCTATCAAGTGATGAACTTAAGTCATTGTTTGAGTAAGAGTAGTGCTATATTGGATATACGGAGAATATTATTTTTTATAAGGTTATCCTGGTATTTCTTTATGTTTTAATAGGATTAAGTATAGGTTATAATTAAATTAGGCAGGTTAAAATTTATATATTTAATATGAGGACGAAAATAAAATATTAGTTATAATTAAGTTAAAACAGTTATGAAAGGATTGTTAAGATGGGAGTAGATTTTAAACAACATTTCCTTGAAAAGGAAGAATGGATTGATACTATAAAGTTTATGTCGCCGAGACCATGTTATAATCACATAGAGATACAAGGGGAAATATATTTACAGTTTAGACAGTATTTTAAAAAGAAATGTAATGTGTCTATTGAAGCAGCTTTATTTTTAACAAAAGAAGAACCAGAAACTATAAAAAGTGATAAAAATAAAATAGACTTATTAGTTAAGTCTAAAAAGGCAGAAGTAGCTCCTGATGTTGCAGTTTATTGTGATAAGAATCAAATTTTTTATAGAGGATATATAGGTATACCACAGTTGGTTGTTGAAGTATTAAGTCCATCTAATTCTGACGATGATTTAATTATAAAAAAGGATTTATATGAAAGTTATGGTGTTCCTGAATATTGGATTGTATCACCAATGAGCAAAAAGGTATGGATCTATTCATTAGTTGATGATAAGTATGAATTAAAACATAGCTGCACTTTAAATGATAAATTTAAGTCCATAAGATTTTCAGATTTAGAAGTAGATTTATCTGATGTTGAATTAATAGATGAGAACGAATAATATTTAGGGTATCCATAGGTGTAGAAATTTATTGAAAATACTTAATTATAATTAAATGTTGGTACATAGATTATTGAGTATCATAGTACTAACTATAACTTATATATCACCAACATTTAACTTTAAAAAGGTTATAGGTATTTTTTACACTACTAGTGCGGCACCTATTCTAGTCAATGTAGCTGTTAAAAATGTTATAGGTATATTTTTATCTATAGTAATACTCGTATTTAAATATATCTATAGATCATAAGTGGCAAGCTTTATGCAAAGTAATAAAGCCTGCCACTGTTTTTGTTTTAATAGGATTAAATATGGGCTATAATATAAATATAATTTAGTGACCGTTGTTAAATAAAAAGGAAAGAAGGTGTAACTTTGAAGAAAACAATTCAGGTAGGAACATCAAATTTTAAAGAAATGATAGAAGAAAATCATTATTTCGTGGATAAAAGCTTGCTTATAAAAGAATTCGTACAAAATGGAGCAAAAGTTATATTAACACCAAGACCAAGACGTTTTGGTAAAACACTTAATATGAGTATGCTTAAACATTTTTTTGATATAGAAAATAAAGAAGAAAATAAAAAATTATTTAAGGGTTTAAAAATAGAAAATGAAAAGGAAATAATGAAGATGCAGGGAGAGTATCCTGTTATTTTTCTTTCTTTTAAAAACGAAAAATATACAACTTTTGAAGAATTTAAATACGGAATAAAAAGCCTTATGATGGATATATATAGAGATAATGTTTATTTGCTAGAAAGTGATAAGCTTATAGATCAAGATAAAGATAAATTCGAGGCTATATTAACTGGAAAAGCTGATATTGTGGAGTATTATAAAGCTTTAAGCACTTTAATGCATTATATGAACATACACTATAATAAAAAAGTTATGTTATTTATAGATGAGTATGATGTTCCAGTGCAGGAAAGTTATCTGAAAAATTACTATGAAGAAGCAATAAATGTAATAAGAATACTATTGACAGCTGCACTTAAAGATAATGTATACTTAGAAAAATCTCTAGTTACAGGAATTCTTAGAGTGGCGAAGGAAAGTATTTTTTCAGGACTTAATAACCTAGAAGTCAATACAATTCTAGGACTGAACTTTAATAACAAATTTGGATTTGAAGAAGAGGAAGTTAAAGATTTACTTCAATATTATGATTTGGAAGCAAAAATGGATGAAGTTAAGAATTGGTACAATGGATATATGTTTGGTGGAAAAGTTATTTATAATCCATGGTCGGTGCTTAATTATATTAAAAATTATGAACAAGGCTTTATGCCATATTGGATAAATAGCAGTGGAAATGAATTAATAAAAAGACTTCTATCTAGAGGCACAAAAGAAACAAAAGAGTGCCTTGAGGAACTTATAAAAGGAAATACTATAACTAAAATAGTTGATGACCATATAGTTATGAAAGAAGTAGATGAAGATGAGGAAAACATCTGGAGCTTCTTAACAATGAGTGGTTATTTAAAGCCAGTTAAACAGGAACTTGTAAGAGGAAAAATTAAGTGTAATCTTAAGATACCAAATGAAGAAGTTAAAATTTTTTATGAAAATCTAATAGTAAAGTGGTTTAAGGAAAGCCTTACAAGCCAAAATTATAATATAATGTTAAAAGCTTTAATAACTAAAGATGTTGAAGTTTTTGGCGGATTCTTTGAACGATTTGTTTTAAATAATGTAAGTTATTTTGATGTATCTGGGACAGAACCGGAAAAAGTATATCATGCATTTGTTCTTGGAATGATTGTTTCTTTAAATAATGAATATGAAGTTAAATCTAACAAAGAGAGTGGATATGGTAGATATGATGTTATGCTTATTCCACGCGACAGTTCAAAACTTGGAATTATAATTGAGTTTAAAAAGATTGATGATTTTATGAAGAAGAGTATAGAAACAGGAATACAAGAAGCATTAAAACAAATAGAAGAAAACAAATATGAAGCGGAACTGATAGATAGAGGTGTTGATGATATTCTAAAACTTGCTATTGTGTTTAAAGGAAAGAAAGTTAAGATTGTTGAAGGATAGCACTCGAAAGTTGTAAAAATATCTGGTGGTAGGCTGAATATAAGGAATAAAGCCTGCCACCTTTTTATAACTCAAAATCTAATCAAGCACTTTTCTCAGAAGAATCACTTTTATTATCAGTATCAACAACAACTCCAAGTTTAGCAGAAATTATAGTGTTGAGTTTATTTATAGAAGCTGATAATGAACTAAGCTGTTTTTCTAAACGAATTAAAAGATATGCGCTTACAGCAACAGGAAATCCGTTATTTACAATAAGATTCATTAACTCATTAATTTCCATGTAACTCACCTCCATAAAAAATAGGTTGTAACAGTTCATAAAGTTTTCTTAATGCAGTATTTTTTCTTTTTATAGCAGCTGAATATGATATATTTTTTAAAACTGAGAACTCTTTTAGTGTGTGTTTAGAAGAAGTTTTTGGAAAAAATAAGAAGGTTATTATTTCATGTTCAGTATGTGTAAGTTTATTTAATGCATTCATAATTTCAGTATAATCACATTTTCTACACATTAAATCTTCTGCATTAATTTCATTTGAAATCAGGCTTCTTTGAAATTCATCTGTTATTATAAGGCAGTCATTTCCATCAAATATTTTTCTATTTTGATTTTTACGTATCAAGTCATACAGATTATTCTTTATTCCATTTGTGGCATAGGCAACAAATCTATGATTTTCTAAGTTATATGATGACACACATTTAAAGAGACTTTGGAAGCATTCATTTTGCAAATCATAAAAATCATATCCGTGGATGAAAGTCTTGCTGCATAAATTTTTTATATAAGGGGTAAATTCCTTTGCTAAATTTTCTTTAGATATTTCATTACCATCTTTTGATTGTTTGACTAATGTTTCAATGTATTTGTAATCCATAAACTTATGGCCCCTCCCTTAAGGAAAGAAGGTACCATTTTTAAATTGATATTATATATTGTAATTAGTATTTTTAAAAGTTAATTTGAACATATATTACAATTTTGATAGCTGTTAACTTAAATATACGTTTGATAAATTAAAAGTGACATATCAATATGAAAAAAATAAAATATTTTATTATCAGTATTATTTACATCTGTAAAAGATTTAAATAATAGTCACCTATATGAATTCCATGACCATGGATATTTTTCCAATACTTAATGATTTCTAAAAGTCGTTCTTCTGAGATGTTTAGATGTTCTGAGAATTCATAAATGTTGCGGGCACCTTTACTGAGTGGTTTTAAAAGATCATCAGGATGTAAAAGTATATTATGTCCTTCACGTCTTGCTATAATTTCTAATTTTAGATTTTTTATATTAGTAAGATCTGTTATGTTTCCATATGTTTTGCGATGATGGCCTAGCTCTTCAACAATAAGTTCTATTTTTAAACTTTCAGGAATATTTCTATTTATTCCTATATGACCATCAACATATTTGGCATAAGGTATACCAGGTTCAACATCAAGCTCATAAACCTTTATACCTTCTCTCTCTAAATATATAATCAGTTTTTCATATTTAGATAAATTATATTCTTTATGAAAGTAATTCATTGATTTATTCCATCCTTTCTTGTTGAAGTTAGGCATATTTCTAAAAATTATTTCTTATTCTTATCATTTAATATTGCTTGTAAAAATACAGCATCAATTTCTTTTTCCTTATCAGGATCAATTCCATCATTGTGTGCAGCTACTGTTGTAAACATTTCTTCTAATGTGGCTGGCTGAGAAGATGAAGTATATGTATTAGTTTCTGATTCATTATTAAGTTCAGTATTATGTTTAGCTTGATTAGTTATCTCAATAGATTGGTTACAAGTCTGTACATATTTATCTATTGAAAGAATATCAAAGATATATTCTAGGATTTTTTTTCTTCCTGTTTCGTTTAATTTTAGAAAAGCATTATGTAAATCTACTATATCACCATCAGTTTCATTTTTTCTATCTTGTGATAGTAGATAATCTTCATCCCATCCCATAAGCTTATAAGGTTCAATTTCAAGTCCTTTAGCTAATTCTTCAAATCTATCTATTGGAATTCTGTTTATTGCTCCTGTTTCATATCTTTGAAGAGTAGAGCTTCCAAAACCAGTTCTTTTAGATAAATCTTCATATGATAAATTTAATTCTTCACGTCTTTTTTTTATTCTTGCGACTATTTCTCTCATTTTCTTGTTATCGTTCATAAAAAAATCCTCCATAGATATATTATAAAAACGAATAAATGTAAATGCAATATAAATGTAAAAAATATAGATAATTTACAAAATAAGGTTGAAAATATTATTCTGGGATGATATTATAAAAATATCCCAGAAATGATTAAAGATATTTTTGTATAGAGGTGGTGAAATATTTGATTAATGAAATAAAAGTTGGTAAAAATAATCTGCTTGTGAGAGAAGTTGTAAAATTAGCTTCAAGATATGGAGTGATTATAGGAGAAAAAAGGTTATGGAATATTTTAAGAGAATGGGGACTTATATTTAAGAACTCAACAGAACCAAAACAATGTGGAATTGACAGAGGATACTTTATTGTTATTGAAGGTTTCGCACAAAATGGTCAATATAGATTTCCTTTTTATACAACGAGAGTTACACCAAAGGGACAAGAATATATTATAAATCGAATAAGGTTAATGGACAGTGAAGAATTTATAATTGAAGATTAGAATAATAAAATTTGAAAGAATGGTTAAGTTTTTAGATTGATTATATTGTAGTTGTTAGCTGTAAACTATATAGATTTGGGGATGATGTTTATGAATGTTATATTGATTTATGCACGTATTAAAGACAAGCTAACCAAAGAAGATGCATATGAATTAAATAAACTATATATGAGTGGACTAACTTATAAAGAAGCAATGGATAAGTTAAAAGAAATAAAAAATAAAACGTTTTCTAAAGAATGATAAAGGGGGGGATTTTTATGGCTGAAAGGAGAATGCTTTCACGTACAATATTGGATTCAGATAAATTTTTAGATATGCCGCTTACAACTCAGGCACTATATATACATCTTATTATGAATGCAGATGATGATGGATTTTTAAATAATTCCCAAAAGATAACAAGGATGATAGGAGCAGGAAAAAAAGACTTTGAACTTTTAATTTCAGCAGAGTTTATTATAGATTTTAATAATGGAATTTGTGCAGTTAAGCATTGGAAACTCCATAATTATATAAGATCGGATAGATACAAGCCTACTGTTTATCAAGATGAATTGAGCAGACTTGTTATTGCTTCCAATAAAGTATATGAAGAAAGTAAAACCTACGGAAAAACAAAAGTCTATGAAGCAGATACTAATGAAAAGTTAAGCTATAGCAATAGTGATGAGATTATACCAAAAGCAGAAATAAAAGGTGATGATAAATCGCTAAGAGATAACAATGTTGAAGATATTATAGGCAAGGATAACCAACAGGATATACTTTTAGAATCACAAACTGATGCAGATGAAGAATCATATAAATGTGATGGAAATTATGAGTTTTCAGAACAAAAAGTAGATGGTATACCAAGTGACGACCATATGGAAACCCAGAATAGGTTAGATGAGATTAGTGTAGATAAGGATAGTATAGAGAAAGTAATGAGAAAGTGGAATTTATTGGGTATTTCAAATATATCATGCATAAAAAATACAAGACAGAAGCTATTAAAAGCAAGAATTAAAGAACATGGTACAGATAATGTGATCAATGCCATAGGTAATATTGAAAAATCAAGTTTTTTAAAAGGTCAAAATGACAGGGGATGGGTAATAACCTTTGACTGGTTTGTTAAGCCTAATAATTTCATTAAGGTTCTTGAAGGAAATTATGATGATAACAATAGTTCTAATGGCGAGAATTTTATAAGGGGCAGTTCAAGTTCAAAGAAATTATCTTTTAATAACTTTCCACAAAGACAATATAATTATGATGAACTTGAAAAGAAGCTCCTTGGATGGAATTGATTATACGTTGAAAAAGGAACCACCAAAAGGCAGTTCCTTTTCATTTATATCTTATTCTGCATCAAAAGTTGTGATTTTTCTTTGAGTAAGCTTGGCTTCAACTTTGCTTATATAAGCACCGTTCTTTGTTTCAAAGATATCATTAGAAATGATATTATCCATAAGAGCATTAGCTTGCTCAGAAGTAACATCTTCCTTAACACCAGAGATAGTAAGAGAATTTTTCTTACCAGTTTCAGTCATAAAAGTTAAAGTTAAAATATATTCCATATTAAATTTCCTCCTTAAAATATCTCGTGTAATTTTTGGTACACGGATTTAGTTTAATTATTTTATTTAAGAGCAAGATGATTGTTTTAGACAGATTAAAACGTCTGCCTAAAATTAGAAGGGTTAGTTAAAATATTATGCCTGAATTAACTGATCACTTACAGTCATATAAACATTTCTAGTCTCATCAGACAAAACTGATTTAACTGCATTTGCAACAGCAAGTACCTTTTCAGGATCTGCACCATCTTTTACATTAGAAAAAGATTTTTTACTGTAAGTTGGGTTGCCAAGTGAGTCTGTACCCTTTCTTACTTCAATTGAAAAACTTGCACTTTCAGCGATTTTGTTTACTGCCATATAGCATTACCTCCTAAAATCTATATTTTATTCACACCCCTGCATCTGCATGGTGTTTACATAATAGATATATGGATGACATTAAAAAAGTGCACCTTGAAGAGATATACTATTTTTGTTTTTTATAAATTAATTTATTTAAGGTGGATTTAAGGTTAATAATGTTTTCATATAAGATTGAGATATTAATATACAGACATGGACATTAAGATAAAAAATTTTTGGAGGAGAAAAATGATAAATTGGGAATTTAAAAAGTTAATTAAGTCTAAAAGTATGATTATTTCATTATTAATCTTAATTTTTACACTTTTAATTACAGTATTTATTAAGCCAACATTAGAAACAGAAAATTCATATATAGACGATCAAAAAGGATATGTACAAGACACTAGAGATGAAAATGAAATATCTAATGAAAAATTTAATATTAAGCTATCAGTTTTGACAGATTTAAGTAATGAAGAAAATGATGAAAGTGAATTTTCATCACAAATCGCTTCTATGTCAAAAGAAAAAATAAACAATTTAAAAAGTTCAAAATATGAAGAAGTGAGATTTTGGCAAGTGTTTAATTATAGAGCTGCTAATCCACTTATAAATATAGCTATGCTTGTTATTATAATGATCATTATATCTAATCTGTACACAGATGAAATTATATCTTCTGTAAAAGATATAATACTTTCATCCAAAGAAAAGAAAAAGGTATTAAATTCAAAGATAATAATAGCATTTTTGATTCCTATATTGATTTACAGTATTTATTTAGTGGGGATTTTTATCCTAACATATATTCAACAAGGAGCTCCTATTAATGGGCATTTAGAAGCTTTTAGAATCGTAGATAATATAACATTATTGAATGGAAATCCTAATATAAGTTCATATATTTTAAATAATATTATACTAGCACTTTTAATGTTTGAAGGTTTTGCTATGTCAGCTATGTTCTTTTCATTTATTAGCATATCATCAATAAGTTCAATAAGTATGTTTGGAATATTTATTGTATTTAATAAAGTGATTTCAACTTTGAAATTTATCCCTGGAGTATTCTTATCAGTACTTTCATATGGAAACTACTATGATTTAATATTTAATTTCAATAATTTAATGGGCAGCTACATGGGACATATTAATTTATTTGAAAATCAATTTGGACTTATAAGTATAGTAAAAGTTATGTTGTTATTAACATTTATCATTTCAACAATATTGTGCTTTATAGTGAGTAAGACAAAGTATATTAATAGATAATTGGAGGCAGAAAATATGAATAAACTAGAAATTAAAAATCTTACAAAAATATATGGTAAGAAAAGAGCAAACGATGGAATTACAGTTACTTTAGAAAATGGTGTTTATGGATTATTAGGACCTAATGGAGCAGGGAAAACAACTTTAATGAAACAAATAACTACTCTTATAAAACCTGATAAAGGAGAAATTTTATATAATGGGAAAGATATTTTCAACATGGATGATAAGTATAGAAACGTTATAGGATATCTTCCACAAGAATTCGGAGTATATAAAAATTTTACAGCAAAACAATTTTTGCAGTATGTTGGTGCACTAAAAGGAATGAGTGGGAAAAATTTAAATTCTAAGGTTAATGAATTACTAGAGCTTGTAGGACTTTATAATGTTAGAAATAAATCCATAGGAAAGTTTTCAGGGGGAATGAAAAGAAGAGTTGGTATTGCACAAGTTTTATTAAATGACCCGAAGGTAATAGTTTTAGACGAGCCAACAGCAGGATTAGATCCTCAAGAAAGAACTAGATTTAGAAATTTAATAGCTAAAATATCAAGAGATAAGATAATAATACTTTCAACTCATATAATCTCAGATATAGAGTCAGTTGCAAAAGAAACTATAATGGTTAAAGAAGGTAAATTACTCATGAAAGGAACTCATAGAGAAATATTATCTGATATGGATAACAAAGTTTATAATATAAGGGTTAATAATGAAGAAGAGATTAATAGAATTCAAGAAAAATATAAAGTAATAAGTATTCAAAGGGATGTTGATTCAACTATATTAAGAGTAGTTTCAGATACAATGCCAAAGGAATTAAATGTAGAATCTACATCAGCAAGATTTGAAGATGTATATATGTTTTATTTTGATTTAGAAAATGCAAAAGAGGTGTAATTAATATGATAAATTTAGTAAAAGCAGAACTGAGAAAAATATTATGTAAAAAAAGTATTTTAGTGCTTTGGGCTTTAATTTTAGGTTTTGGTTTCATTTTAATTAGAGATTTTGAAATGTTAGAAACATATGCTGATATATTTTATAAAATTGAAGGATCTCTTCCTCTTATAGGGTTAGTAACCTTTATAACAATATCAGGTAATTACACAAGAGAATATGAATCAAATATGGTTGGATTAATAAATACAACTAAAAACGGAAAAAAATATATAACAATAGCTAAAGCTGTTGCAGCAGGAATATCAATTGCATTAATTAATGTATCATTTGCTTTATTAGTAGGAATAAAGGGATTTATGTTTGAAAACTTTAACGGTTTAGATATTCCAATAAAGAATTTATGGTACTTTGGAAATAGTGGATCAGAAATTACAGTATTACAAATGTATCTAATAATGTTAGCTTCAATAATTTTAGGTTCATTTTTATTTGCACAGATAGGATTAACTTTATCATCCGCATTTAAATCAGCAGCTATTCCATTTATTTTGGGAGGCATGATAATGGCAATTCCATTTTTAGCTCAAGGCTGGGTGTCAAAATCAATGCTTAATCTTATAGCATTAGCTCCTAACTGGCTTATGATGAGTCAATTAATGGTTAGATATCAAATTCCAATTTTATATAGAGGATTATCTGTAGTAATATCTATAGTATTAATAATCTTGTTACCTTTAATTGCATATAAGAATTTTACAAATAGCAAAAGGTTATAGTTAGGTATTTTTCTAATATGCTTTAAAAAGTATTTTTATAATATCTACTATTAATGTAAAATCTAAATATGAAAATGCAAAGGAATAAATGAAAGAGGGATGAACATTGTGAATAATAAAATACTAATAGTAGATGATGAATATGAAATTTTAAAATTATTAGAAACTGTGCTTAGAAAAGAGGGGTTTACCAATATATATACTGCTCAGACTTCTAAGTCAGGTTTAGAAGAATTTAAAAGAATAAAACCAGATTTAGTTTTGCTAGATGTAATGCTTCCAGATGGTGATGGATATGAAATATGTAAGCATATAAGAAATACTTCTAGGGTTCCAATATTATTTTTATCAGCTAAAACAGAAGAGCTTGATAAAATATTAGGATTTGCTATTGGTGGAGATGATTATATAACAAAACCATTTAGTCCTAAAGAAGTTGCCTTTAGAATTAAAGCTCATTTAAGAAGAGTCAGTTATAGCAATGAAAGTTCAAATGATTTAAATGTTAGTGAAGAAAAAATAATAAAATTTGGTTCTTGTATTTTAAATGAAAGTAGAGCTGAACTCATTAAAAATGGTGAAGTAATAGAGTTAACAGCTAAGGAACTTAAAATATTATCTTTACTAGCACACAATCAAAATCAAATAATAAGTAAAGAAACCTTATGGGATAAAGTATGGGGAGAAGATTACTTTGGATTTGATAACACAATAATGGTTCACATAAGAAAATTACGTGAAAAAATTGAGGATGATGCATCTAATCCTAAATACATTATTACAGTTAGAGGACTTGGATATAAATTGTCTGTAAAGGAAGATTAAAATGAAAACGAAATGGAAGGTAACTGGAAACTTTGTGATTACTATAGTTGCAGTAGTGATGTTAGTAGTTATAATAAATATTTTAACTATCTTTGGTGTTTATATATTTAATATGGTATCACATAAAAATACGATAACATTAAAAAACAGTCCTGAAACATTTGTAAGAAATTTTGAAAAATATATGTATGATGATAATGGCATATTAGCCTTATCAGAAGAAGGATCTGAACTTTTACAGGAATCTGGAGCTTGGATACAGGTTTTAAATGATTATGGAGAAGAAATAAGTAATATAAATTCTCCTAGTGACGTTCCTAAAAAATATACTCCTTTTGATATGGTAAATAATTATAAATATGAGGAAAGACCATATATAAATTTTATGTTAGAAAAAAACCTAAGCTCAGGTCATGTTAATGTAATTTTAGCATTACCTAATAACAATATAGAGAGAGTAACTTTGAATTTTTCTTTAGATTCAGTAATGTATCAGACCAAAATAATAATAATTATAACTCTTATTATTGATGCAATAATAGCATTAATTTTTGGTTACCTTTTTAGTAGAAAATTAACTAAACCTATATCTGAAATAATAACTAATATAGATATTTTATCGAAAGGAAATTATAATTTATACACAAAAGAAAAAGGCATTTATAAAGCTGTTTTTGAAAATATAAATGATCTTTCAAGTACATTAAGAGAAAATGAAAATCAAAGAAAAGAATTGGAGTCTATGAGGGAAGAGTGGCTTGCCAACATAACTCACGATATAAAAACTCCTTTAGCATCAATTCAAGGCTATGCTGAAATTATAAGTGATAAAGATTATGAATTTACAAGAGATGAAATGCAAGAGTATACAGAAATTATATATAGTAAATCAAAGTATATAAGAGAGTTGGTTGATGAACTTAATTTATCCACTAGATTAAAAAATAATGCCTTAAGTTTAAATAAACAAAATACTAATTTAGTAGCATTACTTAGAAATGTAGTTATTGATATTTTAAATGATAGCAGATATGAAAACAGGAATATTGAATTTAATAGTAATATAGATGTTATTGAAAAAGAAGTAGATGTTATGCTTTTAAAAAGAGCCTTAACAAATCTAATTTTTAATGCAGTAGTGCATAATAATGAAAGTGTTCAAGTAAAAGTAGAGATTAAAAAAATAGATAAAATAAATATATCTATAAAAGATAATGGAAATGGTATAAATACAAAAGATTTGAAGCATATCTTTGATAGATATTATAGAGGTACAAATACTGGTGAAGTACATAAAGGATCTGGACTTGGAATGGCAATATCTAAAGAGATAATTAATAATCATGGTGGAGAAATTCAGATTAATAGCAAATTGGGCTGTGGAACTGAGATTTTAATAACACTATAAAAAATTAATTGTTATGAAATTAGCTTAAAAAAATTAAATTAAGATATTTATAAAAATTGCTGCTTGATATAATTAAATTATATTTAATTATATGTCAAGAGCTATTTTTATTGTGGGCTAAAGTAAGGAGAATTATTATGGAAATTATAAAAAAAGGAATAGATGGATTTACAATAAAAATATTAGCACTTATATTTAAAAATAATATTTAGTTCTTATATTTATATGAAATAACATATAATGATTTTAGGGGAAATATAATAATAAATATGTTGTTTATCATAAATTTAAAATAGATATTTAATGAATAGGGGATGAGTAATTACATGATTACTAAAAAAATAAGAAAAGCAATAATTCCAGCAGCAGGTCTTGGAACAAGATTTTTACCAGCAACAAAAGCTCAGCCTAAAGAAATGCTACCGATAGTTGATAAGCCAACAATTCAATATATAATTGAAGAAGCAGTTGCATCTGGTATTGAAGAAATACTAATTATAACCGGTAGAAATAAAAAATGCATAGAAGATCACTTTGACAAATCTGTTGAACTTGAAATGGAACTTGAAAAGAACAATAAAAATGAGCTTTTAGAATTAGTTCAAGATATTTCAGATATGGTTGATATTCACTATATAAGACAAAAGGAACCAAGAGGGTTAGGTCATGCAATAAGATGTGCAAAGGCGTTTGTAGGTAATGAACCTTTTGCCATTTTACTTGGAGATGACATAGTATACAATAATCAAAAGCCTTGTTTAAAGCAACTTATAGAATGTTATAATGAGTATAAAACTAGCATTTTAGGGGTTCAGACTGTTGATAAGGAAGATGTCTCTAAATATGGAATAGTTGATGGAATACTTATTGAAGACAGGGTATGTAAAGTAAAAGGATTAGTGGAAAAGCCATCTGTTGATGAAGCGCCATCTAACACAGCTATACTTGGAAGGTATATAGTTACACCAAAAATATTTGATATACTCGATAATACAAAGCCAGGAAAGGGGAATGAAATTCAGCTTACAGATGCATTACTAGAACTTATCAAAGAGGAAGCTATGTATGCATATAATTTTGAAGGAAAAAGATATGATGTTGGAGATAAGCTTGGGTTTTTAGAGGCTACAGTTGAATATGCTCTTAGAAAACCAGAGATAAGAGATGACTTTATTAATTATTTAAAAAGTATGGACATTTTTAATAGATAAATTATTGGATTAATTAATTTTATAAATATTAAGCTTATATTTATAAAGACTTCGTAAACTCATATTTTACGAAGTCTTTATTTTGAAAGTTTTTATAATTATTATATTTTGAATTCTGATATCTGTTCTTCTAAGTTATTAACAGCTTTTCCTTAAGCAACTTCAGTCACAAGTTCCCTCAGTAGCACCCTAGAGGGCCAGAAATTTCCAGTGACAAGTTATATAAAAATAAATAAAGTTAGTAATAGAAAGAACTTTCGTGGAATATTTGTTTTGCGAAGGTTTTTCATGTTCACAGATTTATTATAAAATATAATTTTATGTATTAGAAAATTATATTTTGGTATATAATGAAAATATAATAATAAAAAAATTGGCATAAACAATTAAGGAGCACATACATGAAAAATGAAGCTAAAACTTTACAGGAATTAAATTTAGAAGATGATTTTCTCTTTGCAAAGGTTATGAGTGATCATGAAATATGCAAAGAATTTTTAGAAAAATTACTGGATATAGAAATTGAAAAAATTGAAATGCCAAGTAGTCAGAAAGTAATAGATTTGCTCCTAGATTGCAAGGGGATAAGACTTGATATTTATGTAAAAGATGAAAAAAATACTATATACAACATAGAAATGCAAAGAACTGATAATAAAAATTTAGGAAAAAGAATGAGATATTATCAAGGAAATATAGATATAGACTTAATACAAAAAGGTGAGGATTATAAAGAATTAAAAAAATCATATGTTATATTTATATGTACATTTGACTATTTTAATAAAGGCCGTCATAAATATACTTTTGAAAATGTATGTTTAGAAGATAAAAACATAAAATTAAAAGATGATACACAAAAAATAATCCTAAATACAAAAGGTTTAATTGATGATATAGATGATGAGTTATTAGATTTTTTAAGATATGTAGAAAATTCAAATGAAAAAACTGCAGAAAGCACAAAAGGAACATTAGTAAAACACATACATGAAAAAGTAATAGAAGTTAAGAAAGATAAGAATGTGGAGGTGGAATTTATGACTTTGTTAGAAAGAGATCGTGAAAAAATAGAAGAAGGAATACAAAAAGGAATACAAAAAGGAATACAAGAAGCAACAAAAAAAACAGCAATTAATTTATTAAAAATGGGAATGACAGAAGAAATAATTTCACAGGCAACAGGGTTATCCATTGAACAAATTAAAGAAATAGCTAGAAACTTGTAGTAACTTCAGTCACAAGTTCCCTCAGTAGCACCCGAGAGGTCTAAAAATTTCCAGTGACAAGTTATATAAAAATAAATAAAGTTAGTAATAGAAAGAACCTTCGTGGAATATTTGTTTTGCGAAGGTTTTCGAGTTACTAAGTTTTAATGAGATTATTTTGTTTATAATAGAATATTTGTGGTATATAATAAATATAGTGAATCTATTATTAGTAGTAGTGAGGAATAAAAAAATGCTTAATGAAAAGAATATAAATTCAAAGAATTTAATACTTTATCATGGAAGTAATATAGAAGTAATAAATCCTAAGATTATACCAGGTAAGTTTACTAAAGATTTTGGATATGGATTTTATTGCACTATAAAAGAACAACAAGCAATAAGATGGTCTTTAAGAACAGGAAAAGGAGTAGTTAGTATATATAATTATAATTACTCTGAAAATTTAAATATTAAGATATTTAATGATATGACAGAAGAGTGGCTGGATTTTATTGTGAATTGTAGAAATGGTAAAGAACATAAATATGATATAGTAGAAGGACCCATGGCAGATGATCAAATTTATAATTATATAACACAATTCATTCAAGGTATTATTAATCGTGAGCAATTTTGGATTATGATAAAATTTAATTATCCAACTCATCAGATTTGCTTTTGTACTGAAAGATCATTAGATACTTTGGTATATAAAGGATGTGATTATTATGATGAGTAAAGAAATGAATGATTTATTTTTTGTATGTTCCATGATTGAAAAAGTTTCGAGAGAAACTAAACAAAGACAATCATATGTTGTAAATAAAATGGGAAAAGAAAATATAGGTAGATTATATAAATATGCAGATGTTTTTCATTGTGAAAACCCAGATAAAATTTCTTATGATCTTATTAAAGATAATGAAATTGAAGTAGGAACATATGATAAGATATCACGTTGTAAATACAAAATACCTTCTTATTGGGAAATTGGGGAAATATATGCACGATTAATTATGAATATAAATAAAGAATTATTAATAGATACATTGTTTGAAGTTTATAATTCATGGATAGAAAAGATAATGGATAATTATAATTCTTCTTTTTATTATGAATCACCAGAGTATCATCTTGCTTGCTATAATGCAGGAGAGGTATTATTTTAGTATGCGAGAGCAACTTCAGTCACAAGTTCCCTCAGTAGCACCCGAGAGGTCTAGAAATTATAGATATTCCAAAACTTAACGGGTATAAAATTTTTCGGAGTAAAGTTATAAAGAAAGAACCTTCGTATATTTCACGAAGGTTCTTTTAATTTATATTTTAAATTCAGTTATTTGATTTTCTAATTCTTTCACTGAATTTCCTAATTCACTAAATTTTTCTTTATTTTCAGAAGCTGCTTTGGTAACTTCTTCTGATAAACTTGCAACTTCTTCTGAACCTGCAGCCGTTTCTTCTAAAGTTACTGAAAGTTTAGCAACTTGTACAACTACACTATCTTTCATAGTGTTTATTTTAGAAATATTATTAAATATTTCTCCAACACCTGAATTTAATTCATTAACTGAATCTATAATATTTGAGAAAATCTTTTGTGATTTTATTATAGCGTCTTCTTGATCAACAACATTTTTACTTGTATCATTAACTTTTTCAACTGTGATTTCAGTATTACTTTTTATATTTTTAATAATCTCATTAATTTGCTTAGCAGAAAGTGCTGTTTCTTCTGCCAGTTTTCTTATTTCTTCAGCTACAACGGCAAAACCTTTTCCTGATTCCCCTGCTCTTGCAGCTTCAATTGCAGCATTTAATGCTAATAAATTAGTTTGTTCAGTTATAGCTCCGATAGTCTCATTCATTGTTTCGATTTCTTTTAAACTATCTGCAACATTTTTAACAACAATGCTAACACTATCTGTACTTTCTTTTGTTAGTTTCGATTTATCAATTACTAAATCAGAAATGTTAATTCCTTCTTTACCAAGTTTGCTTGCTTCAACAGCTTTGTTTGTAACATTTTCAACTATAGTTTTAATGTCATCCATATTGTTAGATAAAACTTCTAAATTAGATGAGATTTCTTCTAAATCACCTGAAGAATGCATCGTTCCATCAGCTATCTGGTTTATTGTTTCACTTACATCACTCATTGATGTTAATATATTTTCACCCATAGTTACTGAATCTTGTGCGCTGTTATTTACAAGTTCTATAGAATTACTTACTTGCGCAATTAAATTTGTTACATTTTCTTGCATTCTATTAAAACTAGTTTCAACTTCTTTAAATTCAGTACTATTTCCACTACTTGTAAATCTAAAATTGAATTGACAATCTGCTGCTTTGTTTATTGCATTCTTAACTTCGACAATTAGATTTGATACTTTTATAGAAGAAAAAATAACAACTAATATTGAGAATATAATTACAAATCCACTGACAATAACATTAGTTATTATAACTTGATTTCTTACCACATTCATTTGAGATACTGGTATTTTAATTAATACCTTCCACCCAGTTAATGTTTCTGTTTCAAAATACACTTTATAGTTTGTATTATCATAGGACGTATTTATTGAACCTGAACTATTTTTTGAAATATAATCCCAGTTCTCATACTCAGAGGCTTCTGTACTTCCAGCCAAATCGTGATTACTGCTGACTATAATACTACCATCATTATCTACGATTATTAAATGGCCTTCATCTCCTAATTTTATGTATGATAATGATTCAGATAACACAGATAAATCAATATCAATACCTAACACTCCTAAAGCTTGTCCGTTTCTCACTATTTTCTTGTATATACTTATAACCATGTGTTCTGTTAAGTTATCTTTATATGGATCAAAAATGAGGTATTCCTCATTACTACTCATAGTTTTTGTAAACCAAGGTCTTTCTAATACCTTATAATCTTCAGGTAAGCTTTCTCCAGTTCCAAGGATCATATTTCCCTTTATATCACTGTAGTAAATGTCTAATATGTTAGAATCAGAATCTAAAAACATTGCGAATTTATGTTGAAGAACATTTTTATCTATTTCATTATCTAAAGTACTAAATTCCTCATTATTAGATACAGAATTTAATATGTCTATAAAATACTCCATTTCACTATTAATATAATTACCACCTATTTTAGCTAATAGTTCTGAATTAACTTGAGTATCCTTTTTATTATTTTTGGATGTAACAGATATGGACATTACACTTATAACTAGAGACGGAATTATAGCTAAAAGTAAAGTCCCAGCTATTAACATCGTTCGAATACTAATTGATTTTTTGCTTTTTTTATCTTTTTTCATTTGTAGCTCCTTTTCGTTTTTTTCTTTTGTTTCAAATTATTTTTCGACATTTTATGAGATTTCTTTAGTATTCAGTATTAGCTAGTTTAAAATAGAAAATTCTATGATAAAGCTTTATTTAGTAAATGTATATAGTACACGACTTTTATTTTAATAAATTAGAAATAATTAAAATGACTTAATATGATATAATTAGAAAATAAAGTAAAATAATTTAATGGAGGTGGAGATGAAGAATAAATTTGTATTAATAGCTATATGTTTTTTGTGTTTTGGATTTATACTATTTAATTCAAGCCAGATATCTACAGTATCAAACACAAGAAGCAAAGAAGTTGTTAATAATTTAATTAAAGTAGTATCAAAGACTAAAGCTGGTGAAATTTTATTATATAAGGTAAATGAAACTGAACTTAACCTTATAGTCAGAAAGATTGCTCATGCATTTGAGTTTTTTTTATTGGGGATAGTTTTATGTTTTACATTTAGATATTTTAAGATAGATGATAATAATTTACTTATATATACGCTGTTTACAGTGCTCTTTGTAGCTGTTATAGATGAATTTTTTCAGATTTTCATTCAAAACAGGACATCAAGTGTAGTGGATGTTCTTATTGATTTTGGTGGAGGTATACTTGCTAATACTTTATTTTTTATATTTTCAAGTGCAAGAGGAAAACACTATAAAAAGACTACACATATGAAAAGATTTGTTATGGAGAAAAATAGATGAAATTAGTGCAATTAAAAAATATAAATAAATATTATGATGGTAGTAAGAAGAATAGATTCCATGCTCTTAAGGATATAGATATTTCTTTTGAAAGGGGAGAATTTATTGCTATTATTGGTGAATCTGGTAGTGGAAAGTCTACTCTTATGAACCTTATTGGTGGGCTTGACTCTGACTATAGTGGTGACATTATTGTTGAAGGGAATAATATAAATACATATAATCAAAAACAACTTGATATTTATAGAAAGGACAAGGTTGGCTTTATATTTCAAAGTTTTAATCTTATACCACATTTATCTGTTTTAGATAATGTTACTATACCTATGATAATTAGTGGAGCTTCAAAATCAAGTAGAGTAAAGAGTGGCAGAGAAATATTAAAAAAGGTAGGACTTGAAAAATATGAAGATAAGAAGCCAGATAAGTTATCAGGAGGACAGAAGCAAAGGGTTGCAATAGCACGTGCTTTGGTTAATAATCCTCACATAATAATAGCAGATGAGCCAACAGGAAGCCTTGATTCACACAATACAGATCAGATTTTAAATCTTATAAATGAAATTGTTAAAGAAGGCAAACTTGTAATAATGGTAACTCATTCTGAAAAAGTAGCATCATGTGCAGATAGAATAGTAGAGATAAAAGATGGGGTAATAGTAAAGGATATTAGGAATAAACAGATAAAAGAGTATGAGTCTGATTTAAGTTATGGAGAAAAATATGAGAATGGAAAAAGATTAAATAGTAATTTACATATAAAAAGGAAAAATAAAAATCTAAGTGTGTTTAGTGCAGTAAAATTAGCCCTTACTAATATGAAAGAAAAATTTCTTAGAAATATTTTAATATCACTTGGAGCAAGTATTGGAATAATGGGAGTTGTTTTAATGCTTGGTTTTGGAAATGGAATAGAAACATATTTTAATAATGCCATGGACAATTATGTAAATCCTCTTGTTATTGAAGTTAATATGCCAGAAGCCGATGAGGAATTTAAAGATAGTGATAACATAATAGATATACCTAAAATGAATAGTGGGACAGCCTTTGAAGAAGAGGATTTTGAAAAGTTAAAATCAATAGAAAATGTTGATAGTGTTGAAAAAGGTTATAACGTAATTGCCATGGGAGCAAATTCTGTAAGTACAGATCATGGCGGATGCAATATAATAAGACTTGCCACAGTTTCTTCTGGAATACTTGAAAGTAGTCTTTCTAGTGGAAATCTTCCAAAAGAAGGTGAAATCTTAATAAATAAATCTGTTGCTGATAAATTAGGAGAAAATATTATTGGGCAAAAGGTAAAGCTAAGTATTCTTATAGGCGAGACTAAAGTTAAAAATGAATTTATTGTGAGCGGAATATATGAAGGTGCATATGGAGATTTTAATTCAATGATAAAATGTGCTTTTATAAATTATTCTGATTTAGAAAAAATATATACACAAAATAACCGAGAGTTAAAGCCAAACACAGCATATATTACAAGTAGTGCTGAAAACTATACAGATGGAATAAAATTAAAAGCTGAAGAAATGGGATATACGGGTTCATCACAAGAGCAGATGACAAATCTATTTAATGAAATGATAAGTATTACAACATATGTTTTGTCAGGAATTGCAGCAATATCACTTGTAGTATCTTCAATAATGATACTTGTAGTACTGTATATGAGTGTTGTTGAAAGAATTAAAGAAATAGGAATACTTAAGGCAGTCGGTGCTAGAAAAAAAGATATAAGAAGAATATTTGTAAGTGAAGCGTTTCTAATAGGTATATTTAGTGGACTAGCTGGAGTTGGAATATCTATAGTTATTATGAAGCTTATAAATAGAATGTCATTACAGATTTTTTCAGTTGATTTACTTTTAATAGATACTAATCATATAATAACTGGTATATGTTTAAGTGTAATTATAAGTATTATTGCAGGTGTAATGCCAGCAGCAAAGGCATCAAGACTTGATCCTGTAGACTCACTTAGAAGAGAGTAGTGTATAACAATCAATATTTGACACTATATAAGCGAAAGTTGAATCTAAAATCATTACTGGATTTTATGATTTATGAGTTATTAATAGCATATACGTTTTATGCTAATTCATGATATATATGTTGAATTATTAACTTTACTATTATAATTTAAAATCAATATGTTTATTCAAATTTAGAGAACCGCTGTGTACCAGACGGGTATGCACGGTGGTGTGAGAGGAGGAAAACAAAATAATTGTTTTCCTCCTCTCAATTATATATATTGCAATTGACAATTAAGGTGAAAATCCCTACAGGATTTTTGAAATTATATTCAGAATAACTATTGCAACATATATATATTATAATGTAACAAAATTTTTTAATAATTTCTAAAGGAGTAAAAATACATAGTTTACGAAGCAGTTTTTTTACTATTTTTTATAAAAAAGTTTGCAATTTGTATTTTATTCGTATAAATATATTACTTAAATAAATAAAAAAGTATTAAAAGGAATAAAAATGAAAAAAGAAAACGTTTTAAGAGTGAAAAATTATACTTAAAGGAATATAAAGGTTTTATAGGAATTATAATTATATTAAAAAAGTGTTTTAAAAAACATGTCCCTATGTTATTATAAGTTTGTCGATAGATGAGACATACAGAAAACGACAGAGATGTAGAAAAAAGTTTAAAATTGAAAAAATAAAATAATTTTAAATATGACAGTATGAGAAATTAGTATGGTGTGTCATCTACGTAATTGAATTGACTAATTTGGGAAAGAAAAAATTTCAGGGGGAAAAGAATATGATAAAAAGAATGAACAAATTAACAGCATTAATGGTAGCTGCAACTGCAGTTGCTTCAATAGTACCAGCAGTATCAGCTAGTGCTGCAGCAAAATTAGAAGTACAAGAAGGAAACATCGATGCAGCAGTTGCTTACGGTGATGGAAAATATGTTTATGACGGTTATTTAACTGATGATGATGAAAGCGGATTATACTTCAACAACGGAACAAAAGATTCATTCTTAGAAAATGATGAAGATTATGAATTTGGTTCAGAAAAATACGGAACTAAATATACAATAGTAGAAAACGATGGAGAAGACTATTTATTAGATTTATCATCTGGTAAAGTTCTTGATGATGAAAGTATTGAAGATTTAAGAAACAACGTTGAATTAAAATTAAGAACTACATTAAAGAAAGCTGATGACAGATACGCTACAGTAAACAATAAAATAGTATTTGAAAACAACGATGAAATAGCACAAGTTCTTGGAAATCAATTTGGAGATGTTTGGTACTCATACGGAGTTAAGAGTGCAGATTCAGACAAAACATTATACGGTTTTGCTAATGAATCAGGAAAATACATTGATGCTTCAGCATTAGCTAACATGACAGTTTCAACAACTGACAGTGCTGTAAGAGTAACTGAATTCGATAAAGAAAAGAATGATGCTATGGTATCATTAGCAGAAGCTCCAAAGGTAATAGCTCAAGACAGCAGCTACCTATACGCTATAACAAAAGTAAATGTTACAATTGCTGGAGAAGCTGATGGAACAAGAACATACATCCAAAAGATCTCTAAAGCTCAAGGAGATACTAAAGATGGAGCTTACATGCCAAAATCTGTAGATTCATATGAAATCTCAAGTAACTTCTACATTGACAAAGATAATGATGATACAGCAAAAGCTGAAGAATTATTACTTGATGAAAACAACATGGTAAGAGTTATAAAAGATACAATCTACGTAACAACAGTAAGCGAAGATGGAAAAGTATATGTTAATACAATCAAGTTAAAGAAAGAAAAAGTTACTAAGAACGATGGAACTAAGAAATTAGACGTTTATGTAGCAGTTAAAGATCAAGATGATGATGAAAAAATCGAAGGTGGAGCAAATGCAGTATCAATAGATGCTGAAGGAAACACTTGGGCTGTAAACAAAGGTAAGATCTACAAATTCAATGGTACAGAATTCGTTGAAGTTTACACTTGTGACAGAACTATCGATCATTTAGATGTATATGACGAAAACAACTTAATCGCTTGGAACAAAGAAAACGAAGTATTCGCTACAGTTCAAACTAAAGATGGTAATGGAACAGATGAAGGCGATAAAGAAGAAACTAAAGCTGGATGGGTTACTAACGCAGATGGAACTTGGTCATACAACAAGGCTGATGGAACTAAGACTACAGGATGGTTATTAGATGGATCAACTTGGTACTACTTCAATGCTAACGGAGTTATGCAAACAGGTTGGGTAAATGTTAACGGAACTTGGTACTACTTAAACCCAGTATCAAACGGATACAAGGGAGCTATGCAAACTGGTTGGTTAAATGACAACGGAACTTGGTACTACTTACAATCAAACGGAGCTATGAAGACTGGTTGGTTAAATGACAATGGAACTTGGTACTACTTAAACTCAAATGGTTCAATGAAAACTGGTTGGTTATTAGATACTGATGGAAACTGGTACTACTTACAATCAAACGGAGCTATGGCTAAAAACACAACTGTAGATGGTTATAAGTTAGGATCAAACGGAGCTTGGATCAGATAATTAGTAAGTATTAATTATTACCACTAACATACTCTTAGATAAATATAGTATTGTAAATATTAAATGTGCAAAGTAAGGCATATTAGTTAAAACAATATAAATTCTGCATAAGAAATGGACTGTTACAAGATATCTTGTAACAGTCCTTCTTTATTATTTCTGTGAATTAAAATTTAATTTATTAATTTTTTTAATCATAAAGAACATAGAACATATTTTGATTTGGAACCAAAATTACTAATAGTATATTTGACAAGTATAACTATAAATTGATAATAGTGAGAATTGTGTAATTTACTCAGTTAAGGATGTGAATTGAATATAAGTTTTTTAAGGAATTATTAAGAAAAATTTAAGTTAAAGCTTTTTTATGGAGGTTTACAGGTTTAGTGTATAGTGTTAACATAAACGTATGAATGCATAATAAGGAGAGGAAGAATGAGAAAATTAAGAGAGGGCATTGCAGCAACTGTATTGGCATTATATTCCTTAATAGGTATAGAAATGTTATCAGGCAGTTTAACATGTGTGGAAGCTTATGCAAAAAACATTGAAGACAAGCCTTATCTAAAGGATATATATGTGGGTTTAGGTTATGATATAGAATTTATTAAGGATAAATACGAATATATAGTTGATGTAGATAAAGATGTAGAAGATATATATGTAAAAACCAGACCAGAAAATGACAATGATATTATAAAAATAAACGGAAAAGTAATTACAAAAGATGATAAATTCAAAAAGGATTTAAGTCTTGAAATGGGAAAAAATAAGGTCGTTATCGAAGTAATAAAAAATAATGATAACAATGAAAAAGAATATACAGATAATGATGATGACTTTTCAGAAGATGATGTACAAAATGATAAAGATAAATATGGATCTGCACAAGATAAAACAGTTTATACTTTATATATTTATAGAGGTGGAGCAGATGAGGTATATTTAAAGAATATTACACTTGATAAAAGTAATATAGGTTATTTTGTTAATAAAAAGAACTATAATATCGAAAGTGACGAAAATGGACAGTTGGTTAAGCTTGAAGTAGAAACTTTTGGTGATGAGTATAGTGTATTTGTTAATGGTAATAAATTAGACTTTACCAATTCTTTATCATTAAAATTTAAGGGCATAGGTAAATACACAATTACTTTAGATGTAGTTGATGATGAAACAAAAAGAAAATCAACATATGTGTTGAATATTTATAGAGGAATACCTGTAACACCTAATGTATCTGATTCAATAAACTCTGTACTTAAACCTAATCAATGGGTAATTGTAAATGGAAGATGGCGATATAATGATGCTGTTGGACAACCTTTGAAAAATACATGGTTTTTTGATATGAACTATGACTCATATTTCTATTTTAATGGCAGAGGCAATATGAAAACTGGCTGGATTAATGAAGGCGGAAATACATATTACCTAGGAAATGATGGAATGATGAGAACTGGCTGGGTTGAATATGAAGGTAAGTGGTATTATCTAGATATGAATGGAGTAATGAGAACTGATTGGGTTAAAAATAATGGTGAATGGTACTATTTAGACCAAGATGGAAGTATGAAAACTGGTTGGATTGTAGATAAAGAAAACTGGTACTATTTAAATAATGATGGTTCCATGGAAACTGGTTGGATTTTAGATTATAAAAAGTGGTACTATTTATCACAAAATGGAGCAATGAAAACTGGTTGGGCTCAATATAAAGATGATTGGTACTATTTAAATAATGATGGAAGTATGAAATCTGGTGAATGGGTTGAATATAAAGATAAATGGTACTACATAAATTATTCAGGAACAATGAGATGTGGATGGCTTTACAAAGATGATAAGTACTATTACTTTAATGAAGATGGTTCAATGAGAACAGAACCTATAGTATTAGATGGATATCTTTATAATTTTAATGAAGATGGATCAGTGAATTTTAATGATTAATATTATCCCCGAAAGGGGATTTTTTTTTATTATTTTGGGAAATTAGGTTTTTTAACGTAAATATTTATAGAATATTAACATGATATTAAAAATATTAATACAAAATTTATACATAAGCTGATACACTATCACAGGGAATTGGGAAGAAGTATGATTTTAAATATAGAATTTTAAGTTAAATATTTTAATGTATATTTATATATTTTGAGTATTCTAATATACCTATATTAGAATGTTTATATCTATATTATGAAATATTAGTATATACTTTTTATGGCTTTAATATATAATTTTGGAGATATTTATATATTTTTTTATAGATATACATAAAAAAATGTAGTATTATAAAAATATTGTTTATTATTAAGTAAAAATTGTACTTAAATAATTGTTCCATAGTAAGATAATATTCAAATCAGAATATATCATAAATAGAATTATATTATTAAGTGCAAAAGGAGGATAAAAATGTGGCATGCAAAGATTAATAAAAAAGGTGGTAAATATATACCGATAAAGTACAAAATTTTATCAGTAATTTTACCAGTGATAATATTGGCGATAGGAGGATTGATAACTGTATCATACAATAAATCAAGTAAGATAATTGAAGAAAATTCGTATTCAATGCTTGAATCATCAGTTAAAAATCAAACTATTCAAATTGAAAATTGGCTTGAAAATAATTTGCAGACATTTAATACAATTAAGAAGTCTTTAGGAAGTACACAGTACAGTCAAGAAGAATTAAAAAAAATACTTAATCAATATTACAATTTTAATAGCAATTTTTTAGATGGACTATACATAAGTGATTTGCAAGGTAATGTTATAAGTGCTGATAATTCACAGATGAAATTTGAAAATGCAACTTCAAGCCAGTGGTTTAAAGAAGGATTAACACATATAAAAATGCGTTATGGTGAAGCACATGATGATTATGCTGGAAATAAAGTTATTAGTGCAACAGGTTTAATAGTTGACAACGATAATAATCCAGTTGGTGTAATTGGTGCCGATGTAACTTTAAATAGGATAAGCATAATAGTAAATTCTTTAATTGAAATGGATGATGCGCAGTCTTTTTTAGTCAACAAAGATACTGGAATGGTTTTAGCAAGTAGTGATTCTTTAGAGCCTTATACAATATTAGGTGAAAATAATGAAAATTTATTATACTCTAAAATTGCACAAAGTATTGAAAGCGGACAGCATAGTGCGCAAGAAATAGAAAATAATATTGTGGACATGCATGATGTGAAAAATACTAGTTGGATACTTGTTTCGTATGTACCTAAAAGCAGTATATTAAGTTCAATGTTTACTTTGAGAAATTATATGGTGATAATAGCTATTGTAGCTTTAGCAGTTTTAGTTTTAATAACACATAGAACTATAAACTACATAATAAATCCGGTAAATGATATAAGTAAAAAAATAGTTAAGATGGCTGAAGGCGATTTTTCTATAGATATAGATGTTAAGAGCAATGATGAGATTGCAGTTATGTCTCAGAGTTTGAAAAACTTTATAGAATCTATGAGAGTTATGCTTAATGATATAAAAGATATTTCTATGGAACAAAAAAATCAGTCTTTTGAAAGTAAGAATATATCAGAACATTTATTTGATTCATCAAAACAGCAGGCAGAATCTATGAACAACTTAAATATTGTTGTTGGAGAGATGGCAGAAGCTACAAATCAAATTGCAGATACAGCTACAAGTCTTGCAGGGATTGCGTGTGAAACAAATGATAATGGGAATAAAGTAAAAGATAAGATGATTGAAACTGTAAAAATGTCTGAAGTTGGGAAAAAAGATATGGAACATGTAGAGATTTCAATCAGAACAATTGAAACTTCAATAAAAGAATTAAAAGATGTAATTGATGAAGTAGGAAAATCATCTGAAGAAATAAACAGTATAGTATCTATTATTGGAGAGATTGCTGAAAGTACAAACCTTCTTGCACTTAATGCATCTATAGAAGCAGCAAGGGCAGGGGAAGCAGGAAAGGGATTCTCAGTTGTAGCATCTGAAATAGGAACTCTTGCTAATAACAGTACGTCATCAGTTAATGATATTGCAAAACTTATAAATAATATTAATAAACTTATCTCTAATGTAGTAAGCAAAGTAAATGAAAGTGTTAATCATGTAAATGAAAGTTCAGAATTAATAACTGATTCTGTAAGGAAGTTTGATAACATATATAACACAATAAATGAATCAGATAAATTAGTTGCAGATATGTTAAAGAAAGTAGAAGAAGTAGGAAAAGCAGCTGATAATATGGCGGCAATATCAGAAGAGCAAGCTGCAAGTTCAGAAGAAATTTCAAGTACATCACAAGATATGCTTGAGCATTCACAAAATATTACGCAAAGCAGTTACAATGTTGCCAAAGGAGCAGATGTTTTATCAGATATAGCTAAACAATTAGAATCAGAAGTAGAAAAATTCAAATTATAGGAGGCAGGCTTCTAATGAAAAAGTTATTAAGTTTATTGATGGTATTTGTATTAATGTTTACTGCTTTGGGATGTTCAAAAAATGGGTCAAAAGGCACATCAATAGGAAATACAAAAGTTTTTGCTAGTATTGCAGATGATGATAAATTTAAGCAGACCATTGTTAGCGGTATGGAATCATATGCAGATGAAAATAATGTTGATCTTGATGTTGCGATTGCACATAACAATGTGGAAACACAAGTACAACAGATTAAAGACGCAAAAACTAAGGGATATGATGTTATAGTTTGTATTCTTGTTGAGAGTGATACTGCACAGCAGATAATAAATGCAGCTGGTGACATTCCAGTGATTTTCGCTAATGTTGAACCTGATTCAGGCAGACTAAAAAGTGATAAATATATTTATGTTGGTTCTGATGAAAATGAAGCTGCTAAATATACTTTTGAATCTTTAAAAGAGTATTTTAAAGATAAAAAATCTTTTAATGCAGTTTTATTTGAAGGAAGTATGGATTCAAAGAGTGCTTCTGTACGTACAGAATCTTTAAAATCACAATTAAAGAAAAATGGTTTTGATGTAAATTATGTTTTTCAAGATGATGCTGGCTGGGAGCGTGAAAAGGCAAAAAAAATGTTTGAAGCATTTTTAAAATTAAATGTAAGCTACGATTGTATTATTAGTAATAATGATGAAATGGCTTTAGGAGTTATTGATGCTATGGAGGAAAATGGAATTGATCCATCAAAGGTACCTATTTTAGGTCTTGATGCAACACCAGAAGCATGCAAAGCTATATCAAATGGAAAAATGTCCTTTTCTATAAAACAATCTGGAGAAGGTCAGGGAGAAAGCGTAATTAAAGCTGCTCAAGCACTTAAAAATGGTGATAAAATAAGTGAAATTGAAAATGGAGATAGTAGTGGAAAATATATTTGGTATCCATATTCAAAAGTAGATAAGAGCAATGTGCAACAATATATGAGATAAGAACTAAGAAAATAAACATATATATTGTGTTTATATAATTGTTAACAATCAGTGAGAGCAATTAATATTAAAATGCTTATAGATTTTATCTAGTATATTAGATTTAAAAAGTTAATTTTATAATAGAATCATAAATATATAAAACTCTGCAAATTACATTTGTATTATGCAGAGTTTTTTATAATAAAAGGTATAATCAACAAATTTTTAATAAAAATATAGAGTTTATGTAAAAAATAGTACTCAATGTACGATAATTAATATGTATAATATTATTGTAGAGATTATTATGTATATATGTTGCAAATTGTAGTAAATTACTTAATTTTAGTAGTATTTTGTTGCGTATATATAATTTCAATATGTATGCTGCATTATGAACTTTACAATTATAATCTAGAAATCCATAGTGATTTCAGTATCAATTGACAATTGCTCATAGGAGTACCCACAAGGGGAATTGCATGTCAATTGCAATATATATAGTATAAATATTTATAACTTGGGAGGACGATTTAATGAGAGCAAAGTTTAATTTTAAAAGGGTATTTGCCTATTTGCTTATATTTGCTATGACCTTTAGCTTTGTGCAAATAGGACAAGCAAATCCTGTTAAAGCTGCCACTAGTGGATCAAAAGAAGTTAACGACAGCTTTAAGTTTATAATAGGGGATGCTAGTAGTGGAACTACTAAAGATGTAGATATGGATTATAGTGGAGATTTAGTATTAAGATCAGTAACACTATCTCAGACATATACTATAATGCCTCAAGCAGGATACAATATTGAGTCAGTAAAAAGTAGTAGTGATAAAATGAAAATAACTAAAGCAGTTAGCGGAACTACTAATACTTTTACTATAGGTACAATAAAAGACTACAGTAACTTTAAACTTACTGTAAAAGTAAAAAATTCAAGTGGTGAAATAAATACTTATGATATTAGAGTTGAATTTAATATAGATTCATCTTTAGAATTTAATAAATTAAGAATTACAGTAGATAATGATGATCCTGTTACACTAACATATACTCAGTGTGATAGTGAAGGAATATACTATTATGAAGAATCCAACCCAGAAGCTAAAAAAGCAAAAATTGAAATGTTTGACGACAGCAATAATGCAATGAGCTTTAAGGTAAATGGAGGAACTAATAAGATTGTAAATTTAGTTGGTGGAGATAATACTATTGAGTTAACAGTAACAAGTGCTGGTTATTCTAAAGTTTATACATTGATAATAACTAAAAAGGGTGTAGCCAAACTTAAATCATTGGTGCCATCAACAGGAAGTCTTTCACCATCATTTAATTCTGATACAACAGAATATACAGTGACAGTACCTACAACACAAGAAACAATAGCATTTACTCCAACAGCAGTTGATAATTCTTCAACAATTAAAGTAAAGAAAATTACTGTTGCAAGTGGGAAAAAGAGTCAGGATATAAAGCTTGACGAAGGAGAAAATGAGATTCCTATAGTTGTAACTAATAAAGATGGTGATGTTACTACATATACAGTAACAGTAACTCGTACAGAAAAGTTTAGAAGTGCAAATTTAAAGAGTTTAAAATTAACATCTGGTACATTATCTCCTACATTTAATAAAGGTGTGTATCAATATACTACAATAGTAGAGAATACAGTTAGTTCAGTTGGGGTTACGCCAGTTGCAGAGGATGCAAATGCAACAATAGAAGTTAATGGAAAAGAGATTCCAAGTGGAGCTACTTCACCTTATATAAATCTTGATGAAGGTGGAAATGTAATTAATGTAACAGTAACAGACAGTAAGGGTAATGATAATACATATGTTATTATGATAACAAGAAAGTACTCTAAAAATAACGTTAATTTAAGTAGTCTTTCAGTAACAGATGGAACATTTTCACCAAAGTTTGATCCAGAGATTTATGCTTACAGTGTTAAAGTTCCAAGAAATATTGAAGAAGTAAGAATTAAATTTGAAACACAAAATGAAAAGTCAAAAGTAACAATTAACGGAGTAGAATATAAAAGTGGTCAGCAATCAGATAAGATAAAACTTGACTTAGGTGCAAATACCGTAGTAGTTAAGGTTGTTTCAGAAGATAATAAATCCACAGTTAATTATACTTTAAGTATAATTAGAGATAAGGTACAAGGAACATTAAATGAATGGGTTCTTGTAGGTGGAGAATGGATGTATTATGATGGAGATGGAATTCCAGCTAAAAATAGATGGGTTAAATACGATAATCAATGGTATCATGTAGATGTTAATGGATACATGAATAAAGATGGATGGTTATTTGATGGTGGAAAATGGTATTATCTTGATCCTAATGGAATAATGCTTTATGGATGGATTAAGGACACAGGATTCTGGTATTACTTAAGAGAAAGTGGAGAAATGGTAGAAGATAGCTGGACAATGCTAGATGGAAATTGGTATTTCTTCAATCAATATGGCCAAATGCAAACAGGATGGACATTATATAAAGGAAAATGGTATTATTTAGATGACCATGGTGTAATGCAAAAAGGATGGATTACTTACGATAAGAATAAGTATTATTTAGATGATGATGGTACTATGAGAACAGGATGGTTATATAACGGAAAAGTATGGTACTATTTTGAATCATCAGGAAGAATGGTTACAGGATGGCAGACTATAGGAAATAGAAGCTATTATTTTGATTCAAAGGGTGCTATGAAAACTGGAATGTTATTCTTAGATGGTAGATGGATTAATCTTGATTCACTTTAAAAATAAATGTGCTATAACAATATATTATCAACAAGTTAATAACATATTGTTAGTAAAGCATTTGAATAAAATATTTGAATAAAGTGATAAATTCACTAAATAATAAAGACATCAGAAAAATCTGATGTCTTTATTATTTCCTTAGTGTTTTTAGAAAGAATGAATACTTAAATATAGAATATATATGAGATTGTAATATAAAACAATGTTGTGATATTAGTGAAATATGGGGATGAGATATGTGAAAAAGGGGTGGGGTGTTGTGTG
>ERZ1036424.37-NODE-37-length-100765-cov-11.811687_pt1 | contig 100765 bp, 96 predicted proteins | sample MGYA00514221_ERZ1036424 | MGnify/ENA primary metagenome ERZ1036424 (study PRJEB33795, sample SAMN09464939) | human gut metagenome | host: Homo sapiens | place: USA: Stanford, California | collected 2016-11 | study: EMG produced TPA metagenomics assembly of the... | reverse complement strand
AATAGGCTCCATAATATCCATAGGGGATTTACCCACTACAAATATTATAGAGCCACTTATTCATACTTTTCTGAATTTTGAAAAAGAAATGTAAGCGTTTGATAGATTTACAAAAAGATTGTATAATAGGGATAAGAATAGAAAAGGAGAAGTCTCATGGCAGTTAAAGATTTTATGACCCGCAAGGTAGTTTATATTAGTCCAGATACAACAGTATCTCATGCAGCAGATTTGATGAGAGAGCAAGGATTACACCGCTTGCCTGTTATCGAAAATGATCAATTGGTTGGTTTGGTGACAGAGGGAACAATTGCCCAAGCAAGTCCATCAAAAGCAACAAGTCTTTCTATCTATGAGATGAACTATCTTCTAAATAAGACAAAAGTAAAAGATGTTATGATTCGCGATGTTGTCACTGTTTCAGGCTATGCGAGTCTAGAGGATGCAACTTATTTGATGTTGAAAAATAAGATTGGTATTCTTCCTGTCGTAGATAACCATCAAGTATACGGAGTTATTACTGACCGTGACGTTTTCCAAGCCTTTCTTGAAATTGCTGGTTATGGTGAAGAAGGAATTCGTGTGCGCTTTGTTACAGAAGATGAAGTTGGTGTACTCGGAAAGATTGTTTCTTTGATTGTAGAAGAAAATTTGAATATCTCACATACAGTAAATATTCCGCGTAAGGATGGTAAGGTGATTATCGAAGTTCAAATTGATGGCTCAATTGATTTACCAGCCTTGAAAGAAAAATTTGAAGCCAAGAATATTCAAGTAGAAGAGATTAGTCGTACTTCTGCTAAAATTCTGTAAGTATGGAAGCCGAAAGGCTTCTTTTTTACATGTAATGGGGGAGAGCAAAAGATGGAAAGAAATGAGAGAATATGGTATAATAAAACGATATAAAAAAGGAGTATTTATGGACATTTCAGAAATTCGTCAAAAAATTGACGCAAATCGTGAAAAATTAGCTTCTTTCAGGGGGTCTCTTTGACCTCGAAGGTTTAGAGGAAGAGATTGCCATCTTGGAAAACAAGATGACAGAACCTGATTTTTGGAACGATAATATCGCGGCCCAAAAAACGTCGCAAGAATTGAATGAATTAAAAAATACCTACAATACCTTCCATAAAATGGAAGAGTTGCAGGATGAAGTCGAAATTTTATTAGATTTTTTAGCTGAAGACGAGTCAGTTCATGAGGAACTGGTCGAACAGTTATCAGAACTTGATAAGATGATGACCAGCTACGAGATGACCCTTCTCTTGTCGGAACCTTATGATCATAATAATGCCATCTTGGAAATCCATCCAGGTTCTGGTGGTACTGAGGCGCAGGACTGGGGTGATATGCTGCTTCGTATGTATACTCGTTATGGTAATGCTAAAGGCTTTAAAGTGGAAGTATTGGATTATCAAGCAGGAGATGAAGCTGGTATCAAGTCAGTAACCTTATCATTTGAAGGGCCTAATGCTTATGGTCTTCTCAAGTCAGAAATGGGTGTGCACCGTTTGGTACGAATCTCGCCATTTGACTCTGCCAAACGTCGCCATACCTCTTTCACATCTGTAGAAGTGATGCCAGAGTTGGATGATACCATTGAAGTGGAAATCCGTGAAGATGATATCAAGATGGACACTTTCCGTTCAGGTGGTGCTGGTGGACAAAACGTCAATAAGGTTTCAACAGGTGTGCGTTTGACCCACATTCCAACTGGAATTGTTGTCCAATCAACGGTCGATCGCACCCAGTATGGAAATAGAGATCGAGCTATGAAGATGTTACAGGCTAAGCTCTATCAAATGGAACAAGAAAAGAAAGCTGCGGAAGTTGATTCCCTCAAGGGTGAGAAAAAAGAAATCACATGGGGAAGCCAAATCCGTTCTTATGTCTTCACACCTTATACTATGGTAAAAGATCACAGAACTAGCTTTGAGGTTGCTCAGGTAGATAAGGTTATGGATGGGGACCTAGATGGTTTTATCGATGCCTATCTCAAGTGGAGAATTAGCTAAGATAGAAAGGAACTCACATGTCAATTATTGAAATGAGAGATGTCGTCAAAAAATACGACAATGGAACGACTGCTCTACGAGGTGTTTCGGTCAGCGTTGACCCAGGGGAATTTGCTTACATCGTAGGACCTTCAGGAGCAGGGAAATCAACCTTTATTCGTTCTCTATATCGTGAAGTAAAAATTGATAAAGGAAGCCTAACAGTTGCAGGTTTTAATCTGGTAAAAATTAAGAAGAAAGATATTCCTCTACTTCGTCGTAGTGTTGGGGTAGTCTTCCAGGACTATAAACTCTTACCTAAGAAAACTGTCTACGAAAATATTGCTTATGCTATGGAAGTAATCGGGGAAAATCGTCGTAATATCAAAAAACGTGTGATGGAAGTTTTGGACTTGGTTGGGTTGAAGCACAAGGTTCGTTCTTTCCCAAATGAGCTCTCAGGTGGAGAACAACAGCGAATTGCGATTGCGCGTGCTATTGTAAACAATCCCAAAGTATTGATAGCCGATGAACCAACAGGAAACTTGGATCCGGATAATTCATGGGAAATTATGAATCTTTTGGAACGGATTAACCTACAAGGGACAACTATTTTAATGGCGACTCATAATAGCCAGATTGTAAATACCTTGCGCCACCGTGTCATTGCCATTGAAAATGGACGTGTCGTTCGTGACGAATCAAAAGGAGAGTATGGATACGATGATTAGTAGATTTTTTCGCCATTTATTTGAATCACTAAAAAGTTTGAAACGAAATGGTTGGATGACAGTGGCTGCTGTCAGCTCAGTCATGATTACGTTAACCTTGGTTGCGATATTTGCTTCTGTTATTTTCAATACAGCGAAACTGGCTACAGATATTGAAAATAATGTCCGAGTAATGGTTTACATTCGTAAGGATGTCGCTGATAATAGTGAAACCATTGAAAAAGAAGGTCAAACTGTTACAAATAATGACTACCACAAGGTATATAATGCCTTGAAGGGCATGTCTACGGTTAAGAGTGTTACTTTTTCAAGTAAAGAAGAACAATATGAAAAATTAACTGAGACAATGGGTGACAACTGGAAAATCTTTGAAGGTGACGCTAATCCTCTCTATGATGCCTATATCGTTGATACAAATACCCCGAGTGATGTTCAAAAAGTAGCTGAAGAAGCTAAGAAAATTGAAGGGGTGTCAGAAGTACAAGATGGTGGTGCAAACACCCAACGTCTGTTCCAACTTGCTTCCTTCATTCGTGTTTGGGGATTAGTCATAGCAGGCCTCTTGATTTTCATTGCAGTTTTCTTAATTTCTAATACTATTCGTATTACAATTATTTCTCGCAGTCGCGAAATTCAAATTATGCGCTTGGTTGGTGCTAAGAATAGTTATATCCGTGGCCCTTTCTTACTTGAAGGTGCCTTCATTGGTTTGCTTGGAGCAACTGCTCCATCAGTGTTGGTCTTTATTGTTTATCGAATGGTTTATCAATCGGTCAATAAGTCATTAGTAGGTCAAAATCTTTCGATGATTTCACCAGAATTATTCAGTCCACTGATGATTGCCCTCTTGTTTGTTATTGGAATTTTTATTGGTTCAATTGGATCAGGAATTTCAATGCGTCGATTCTTAAAAATTTAAATTTGAATAGATGTATATTTGAGGAGATTTTAATATCTCCTTTTTTACTACAAAAATTTTAGAAAAAAGTTTACTTTTTTTTATAAAAGCCTTTACAAAAAAAATTAAAGTGGTATAATTAATACATAGTTAAGTGCAAACGTTTTCGTAAAACGTTTGCCTAAATAAAAATAAAGGAGATTTGAATGATGAAAGATACATTCAAAAATGTCTTGTCTTTCGAGTTTTGGCAAAAATTCGGTAAGGCTTTGATGGTGGTTATCGCCGTTATGCCGGCTGCTGGTTTGATGATTTCAATCGGTAAGTCGCTTGTGATGATTAACCCTAACTTTGCTCCACTCGTTATTACTGGTGGTGTACTAGAGCAAATCGGTTGGGGAGTTATCGGTAACCTTCACATTTTGTTTGCCCTAGCAATTGGAGGAAGCTGGGCTAAAGAACGTGCTGGTGGTGCTTTTGCCGCTGGTCTTGCCTTCATCTTGATTAACCGTATCACTGGTACAATCTTTGGTGTATCAGGAGACATGTTGAAAAATCCAGATGCTATGGTAACAACTCTCTTTGGTGGATCAATCAAAGTTGCTGACTACTTCGTTAGCGTTATGGAAGCACCTGCCTTAAACATGGGTGTATTCGTAGGGATTATCTCTGGTTTTGTAGGGGCAACTGCTTACAACAAATACTACAACTTCCGTAAACTTCCTGATGCACTTTCATTCTTCAACGGGAAACGTTTCGTACCATTTGTAGTTATTCTTCGTTCAGCAATCGCTGCAATTCTACTTGCTGCCTTTTGGCCAGTAGTTCAAACTGGTATCAATAGCTTTGGTATCTGGATTGCCAACTCACAAGAAACTGCTCCAATCCTTGCACCATTCTTGTATGGTACTTTGGAACGTTTGCTCTTGCCATTTGGTCTTCACCACATGTTGACAATCCCAATGAACTATACAGCTCTTGGTGGTACTTATGAGATTTTGACAGGTGCAGCTAAAGGCACTCAAGTATTTGGTCAAGACCCACTATGGCTTGCATGGGTAACAGACCTTGTTAACCTTAAAGGTACAGATGCAAGTCACTACCAACAATTGTTAGATACTGTTCACCCAGCTCGTTTCAAAGTTGGACAAATGATCGGTTCATTCGGTATCTTGATGGGTGTGATCGTGGCTATCTATCGTAATGTCGATGCTGATAAGAAACATCAATATAAAGGTATGATGATTGCGACAGCTCTTGCAACATTCTTGACAGGGGTTACTGAACCAATCGAATACATGTTCATGTTTGTAGCAACACCTATGTACCTTGTTTACTCACTTGTTCAAGGTGCTGCCTTCGCTATGGCTGACGTAGTAAACCTACGTATGCACTCATTCGGTTCAATCGAGTTCTTAACTCGTACACCTATTGCGATTAGTGCTGGTATCGGTATGGATATCGTTAACTTCGTTTGGGTAACTGTTCTCTTTGCCGTAATCATGTACTTTATCGCAAACTTCATGATTCAAAAATTCAACTACGCAACTCCAGGACGTAACGGTAACTACGAAACTGCTGAAGGTTCAGAAGAAGCTAGCAATGAAGTGAAAGTTGCAGCAGGTTCTCAAGCTGTAAACATTATCAACCTTCTTGGTGGACGTGCAAACATCGTTGATGTGGATGCATGTATGACTCGTCTTCGTGTAACTGTAAAAGACGCTGACAAAGTTGGTGATGCAGAACAATGGAAAGCAGAAGGAGCTATGGGTCTTGTCATGAAAGGACAAGGTGTCCAAGCTATCTACGGACCAAAAGCTGACGTATTGAAATCTGATATCCAAGATATCCTTGATTCAGGTGAAATCATTCCTGAAACTCTTCCAAGTCAAATGACTGAAGCACAACAAAACACTATTCACTTTAAAGGTCTTACTGAGGAAGTTTACTCAGTAGCTGACGGTCAAGTTCTTGCTTTGGAACAAGTAAAAGATCCAGTATTTGCTCAAAAAATGATGGGTGACGGATTTGCTGTAGAACCTGCAAATGGAAACATTGTATCTCCAGTTTCAGGTACTGTATCAAGCATCTTCCCTACAAAACATGCTCTTGGTCTTGTGACTGAAGCAGGTCTTGAAGTATTGGTTCACATTGGTTTGGACACAGTAAGTCTTGAAGGAAAACCATTTACAGTTCATGTAGCTGAAGGACAAAAAGTTGCAGCAGGTGATCTTCTTGTTACAGCTGACTTGGATGCTATCCGTGCAGCAGGTCGTGAAACATCAACAGTGGTTGTCTTCACAAATGCTGAAGCTATTAAATCAGTTAAATTAGAACAAACAGGTTCTCTTGCAGCTAAAACAGCAGTTGCTAAAGTAGAATTGTAATATACTTGAGGTTGGAAGCTGTTTTCCAACCTCTTGTTTTAGGAGAAAAGCATGAAATTTTTAACACTCAATACTCATAGCTGGATGGAAAAAGAAGCTGAGGAAAAATTCCAGCTCTTGTTTGAAGATATTCTTGATAAAGACTATGATTTGATTTGTTTCCAAGAAATCAATCAGGAGATCACCTCGCCAGAGGTGGAGGTTAATGACTTTTATCAAGCTTTGCCAGCAGCTGAGCCTATTCATCAAGACCACTATGTCAGACTCTTGGTTGAAAAGTTGTCTGAGCAAGGGAAAAATTACTACTGGACTTGGGCCTATAACCATATCGGTTATGACCGCTATCATGAAGGTGTGGCTATCTTGTCTAAAACACCTATTGAAGCCAGAGAAATTTTGGTTTCAGATGTGGATGATCCAACAGACTATCATACTCGCCGTGTCGCACTGGCTGAAACTGTAGTCGATGGTCAGGAGCTGGCAGTTGCCAGTGTCCATCTTTCTTGGTGGGATAAAGGGTTCCAAGAAGAATGGGCACGATTTGAGGCTGTATTGAAAGAATTGAACAAGCCACTTTTGCTAGCTGGAGATTTCAACAACCCAGCTGGTCAGGAAGGCTACCAAGCTATTTTAGCTAGTCCATTAGGCTTACAAGATGCCTTTGAAGTCGCTAAAGAGAAAATCGGTAGCTATACCGTTCCACCAGAAATTGATGGCTGGAAAGGGAACACTGAACCCCTTCGAATCGATTATGTTTTTACTACCAAAGAGTTAACGGTGGAAAATTTACATGTCGTATTTGATGATAACAAGAGTCCACAAGTGAGTGATCACTATGGTTTGAATGCTATGTTAAACTGGAAATAATAACTGAAAATGGGTTGGAATCATGAAGTTCCAGCCTTTTTCTTACTAGATAAGCTACTGACAGTAAGCTCTATAAGTGAGACTACTGAAATGGAATAAAATGTGGTATAATTGATAGGATAGATAGAATCGAGGATATTATGTCATTTACGAAATTTCAATTTAAAAACTATATTAGAGAAGCCTTGGAGGAGTTAAAATTTAAAACTCCAACAGAGGTACAAGATAAGTTGATTCCCATTGTCTTGGCAGGCCGAGATTTGGTTGGAGAATCAAAAACAGGTTCAGGTAAGACTCACACTTTCTTGTTACCGATTTTTCAGCAATTAGATGAAGCTAGCGATAGTGTACAAGCAGTGATTACTGCACCTAGTCGTGAGTTGGCTACTCAAATTTACCAAGCAGCCCGTCAGATTGCTGCCCACTCGGAAGTGGAAGTTCGTGTGGTTAATTATGTGGGTGGTACGGATAAGGCTCGCCAGATTGAGAAATTGGCAAGCAATCAGCCTCATATTGTTATTGGAACACCAGGCCGTATCTACGACTTGGTTAAGTCTGGTGACCTAGCTATTCACAAGGCCAAGACCTTTGTGGTCGATGAGGCAGACATGACCTTGGATATGGGATTCTTGGAAACTGTTGATAAGATTGCTGGAAGCCTTCCAAAAGACCTGCAATTCATGGTCTTCTCAGCGACTATTCCACAAAAACTACAACCATTCTTGAAAAAATACTTGTCAAATCCTGTCATGGAGAAAATCAAGACCAAAACGGTCATTTCTGATACCATTGATAATTGGTTGATTTCTACCAAGGGTCGTGACAAAAATGCTCAAATTTATCAGTTGACCCAGTTGATGCAACCTTATTTGGCAATGATTTTTGTTAACACTAAAACGCGTGCTGATGAATTGCATTCATATCTGACTGCTCAAGGCTTGAAGGTGGCAAAGATTCATGGAGATATTGCCCCTCGTGAACGTAAGCGAATCATGAATCAGGTGAAAAATCTGGATTTTGAGTACATTGTCGCTACAGATTTAGCAGCACGTGGAATTGACATTGAAGGTGTCAGTCATGTCATCAATGATGCGATTCCGCAAGATTTGTCCTTCTTTGTTCACCGTGTTGGTCGTACTGGACGAAATGGCTTACCAGGTACAGCTATTACCCTTTATCAGCCAAGTGATGACTCGGATATCCGTGAGTTGGAGAAATTGGGAATCAAGTTTACTCCTAAAATGGTTAAAGATGGGGAATTTCAAGATACCTATGACCGTGATCGTCGTGCAAATCGTGAGAAAAAACAAGATAAGCTTGATATTGAAATGATTGGTCTGGTCAAAAAGAAAAAGAAAAAAGTTAAACCGGGCTATAAGAAGAAAATCAAATGGGCGGTTGATGAAAAACGCCGCAAAACCAAGCGTGCTGAAAATCGCGCTCGCGGTCGTGCCGAGCGTAAAGCAAAACGCCAAACATTTTAAAATAGGTTGGGAAAAACTCAATTTTAGTAAAAAACGGAAAAAATCTTTCCACAATAAAACGTATAATATCAAGATTTTAGCACATCTGATATTATGCGTTTTTCTGCTTTTAAAGACTTTTTCCTCAGTCACGTGCGTCGAAGGTTATATAGTAGATTGGAACTAGAATAGTACGTTACAACTGCTAAAAATATTTCTAGAAATTAATTTGACTTTCCTAATCCATTTGTTCACCTCTTATTTCAATCTACTATAGCAAAAAACTCCAAACGCGATACAATAAAGGTGTTCAAGCCAATTGTAAAGTGAAAGGAGAAAAATATGGCGCAAAAGGCTCATAGTTTATTACACACAAAGTATCACTTTGTGTTCACCCCTAAGTATAGACGAAATGTTATCTAAAATTAATATCAAAGTAGTTTATCACATTCGAATCACAAAAAATGGCAATATTTGTTAACAAGAATTTTGTCGTTTGTTATAATGTAGTTGTAAATGATTAAGATTAGTAATCAAAAAATAAAGAGGGAAATGTCATGAATAAGAAATATAATATAGTTCTATTATTGTTGTTTATAGTTTATTTATTTGGATATTTTTCAATTTCAAAAACGTTAATTCCTATAATGTGTGTGATCCAAGTATTTTTGATAGAACATATATTTAGAGTTCGTAATAGTATTATGCAAATAGGTGAAATTATAATTGTTGTTGCTTCTATAATATTATTTATTGATAGTATATTGAGTTTGTAACATTAGACTGAGTAAAAGTCTTTAAAATTAGGAAGATTTATAGACTTCTATATAGAATCAAATTTTCCAGATACCTACTGAAGCTGATTTATATCCTCATATTTCTTCTACTATCTACGTCACTAAACTTGACAGACATATATTGCAGGTACAACCTCTTTACCTACAATCTCAAAGTTAATACTCTTCGAAAATCTCTTCAAACCACATCAGCTTTGCCTTGCCGTACTCAAGTATAGCCTGTGGCTAGTTTCTTAGTTTGCTCTTTGGTTTTCGTTGATAAAAGAAATGCTCCTCCAAGACGGAAGAGCATTTTTTATTGTGATTTTGATTCGGTTTCTGCCGACTCTGGGTGGAGTTCTTGGTAACTTGGTGCATTGAAGAGGTCAGTACTGGTTTTGCCTTGTCGTTGGCTAAAGAGGCTCGTTGATTGACTACCTTTTTCCTGCTCAATCTTTTGCAGAATTGGTAAAGAATTGAGGTAAGAAATACTTTCTGTATCAACTGCTCCAAGATGATCTTTTTGGTAAAAACGTATCAAATCGCCAGTTTGGATCTGATCGCTAATTTTCAGCTGTTGACTGGCTGCTTGACGAACGATTTCTAGTTCAGTCTGAGCTTGTTCATCAAGATTACTGATTTCAAGACCGCTCTCAGTATAGTAGGTTCGTCCGTCATAACTGGTGTATTTAGGTGTGACGAATGAATTGGCAGTTCGAAAGGCAACGATTTCTTGATGATCTGGTGATAGTAGGTCTTGTCCAACTTGAAGGAAGGAATTGGACTCAATACCAAGGATGTGTTCGAGAGTCGGTAAGATATCGATTTGTCCACCGTAGGTATTGATAATTTGTCCCTTTTCATAACCAGGTATGACCACCATAAAAGGCACTCGTTGCAACATGGCATTATCGTAATTCGACCAGTTCTCAGAAGTCTTGCCAATCAAAGGTGCCAGGTCAGGGTTGCGGGAATTGGAAATGCCATAATGGTCTCCATAAATGACGATGATGGATTTTTCATAGAGGCCACTTTCTTTGAGATAGTCAAAGAAAGCCTTGATGGCACTGTCCAGATAGTTGGCGGTTTGGAAGTAGCCATTGATAGTTTCATCTTTGGTTTTGGCCAAGGGGAAACCAAGCTCATCGCCAGTCAGATTGCTAGCATAAGGATAGTGATTGGACACCGTGATATACTTGGCATAAAAAGGTTGCTGTAAGTGATCCAGATATTGGATAGAATCTTTCATCATGATTTTATCATTTAAACCATATTGGAAAGAATTGCTACTGTCTTGCTTGGTAAAATAGGAAGCATCAAAGAAGTATTGGTAGCCCCATTGTTTGTAGGTCGTATTTCGGTTCCAGAAGGTCCCGATATTACCGTGAAAGACAGCACTCGATTGATAGCCATTTTTTGATAGGATAAAAGGGGCAGCTTGCTGGGTATTGGTACCTCCGTAGTTGACCATGAAGGAACCTTGATCAAGGCCAAATAAACCGGTTTCTAGCATGGTTTCCGCATCTGAGGTTTTTCCAGCCTTGACTTGGTTAAAGATATTCGAAAAGGCTAGTGTAGATTGCGAATGGTAGAGGGAATTCAGGAAGGGAGTGACTTCATGCTCAGTTCCATCTAGGTTGAGTTTATAGTCAAGCAGGAATTGTTGGAAACTCTCCAAGTGGAGATAAATCACATTTTTTCCTTTGGCCAAGCCAAAATAGTCTGGATTGGGCTTAGCCGAATGTTCTTGAATATAATCTGTAATAGGTTGAAGGTCAGTCTCAGAGGCCTTAGCACGTTCTTTGTTGGCGCTATAGGATTGGTTGGCACTATAACCTAGAAAGGCTGGCAAACTGAGGGCACGAACAACATAATAATTCGAAAATCCTCGTGACAGGAGATCGGGACGCTCAATTTCAGCCAAGAAAAGATTAGCTGAAAAGAGCAGGGCTGAGAGAGCAGTGATAGCAACACTGGAGCGGAATTTGAAAGGTCTCCTATCCAAATGGATGAATTTTTTAAAGAAAAGAAAAGCCAGCAGTGGGAAATCCATAAAATAGATGAAATCCCAAGGACGCAGTAACTCTAGTTCCGCAGTACCAACAGACACCTTGCTGACCACCTTCATGGTATTAGCTGTGATAAAGTCACTAAATTCTCGATAGTAAAAGACATTGGAGTAGAGCCAAATGAATAAAAGGCTATAAATAGCTATACTAAGACTATAAAAGGACTTGGTTGATCGAGCATAGAGGGCAAGAGCCAGTAGGAGGAGTCCCAAAGGAAGGGGGTTGAAAAAGGCGATAAAGGCAAGGTAATTTCCTTGTAACTTGCCCACTTGAATATCTAAATTAAAGTCAACGGTATAGGCTAATAAGGTTTTGATCCAATAGAGGATTAAAAGGGTTAGGACAAAACCCAGTCTGGTACCGATGACTTTTTGGATTTTGTTAAAATTGATTCTCACACAATTACTTCCTAAGTTTTTATTAGTATTAGTATACCATTTTTTAAAACTAGAGTAAAAAAGCAAGGGTAGTTTCTTTTTTGAGAATTGTCTAAAAGTTTGTTATAATGGTAATCATGAATAGAATAAGAGTCAGTAAAAGGATTGAAAAAAAGCTTGCCAAAGGGCTAGTTTTGCTAGAAGCCAGCGATCTTGAGAATGTTAATCTTAAGGATCAGGAAGTAGAAGTCCATAGTCAAGATGGAAAATTTCTTGGGACTGCCTACCTTTCTCAGCAAAACAAGGGCTTGGGCTGGTTTGTTAGCACAGACAAGGTGACCTTCAATCAAGCTTTCTTTGAAATGCTGTTTAGACAAGTTAAAGAAAAGAGAAGCGCCTACTATCAAGATGATTTGACAACTGCCTTTCGTCTCTTCAACCAGGAGGGAGATGGCTTTGGCGGTCTGACAGTGGACCTTTATGGCGACTATGCTGTATTTTCTTGGTATAACTCTTATGTTTATCAGATTCGTCAGATCATCTCAGAAGCCTTTAGACAGGTTTTTCCTGAGGTTTTAGGGGCTTATGAGAAGATCCGCTTTAAGGGTTTGGACTATGAATCTGCTCATGTTTATGGTCAAGAAGCACCTGACTTTTTCACTGTTCTGGAAAATGGTGTCCTGTATCAAGTCTTTATGAACGATGGCTTGATGACAGGGATTTTCCTAGACCAGCATGAAGTTCGTGGTAGTCTGGTTGATGGATTGGCTATGGGCAAATCCTTGCTCAATATGTTTTCTTATACAGCAGCTTTTTCAGTAGCTGCGGCCATGGGAGGAGCAAGCCAGACAACTTCGGTTGACCTAGCCAAGCGTTCACGAGAATTGTCTCAAGCGCATTTTCAGGCAAATGGGCTCAGCACAGATGCCCATCGTTTTATAGTCATGGACGTCTTTGAGTATTTCAAGTATGCCAAACGAAAAGGCTTGACTTACGATGTGATTGTTCTAGATCCGCCTAGCTTTGCTCGGAACAAAAAACAGACTTTCTCTGTGGCTAAGGATTATCACAAGTTGATTTCCCAGAGTCTTGAGATTTTAAATCCGGGAGGGATTATCATTGCCAGTACCAATGCTGCCAATGTTTCCCGCCAGAAATTTACAGAACAAATTGATAAAGGCTTTGCAGGAAGAAGTTACCAGATTTTAAATAAATACGGTCTTCCAGCAGATTTCGCCTATAATAAAAAAGATGAAAGTAGTAATTACCTCAAGGTGATTAGTATGAAGGTTAGTAAATGAAATTAATAGTTTCAGTAATGCCAAGAAGTTTAGAGGAGGCCCAGGCTCTGGATGCTACGAGGTATCAGGATGCTGATATCATTGAATGGCGTGCCGACTATCTGCCTAAAGAAGCGATTTTGCAGGTGGCTCCAGCTATTTTTGAAAAATTCGCAGGTTGTGAGTTGGTTTTCACTCTGCGAACTCGCGCTGAAGGGGGAGAAATTGATCTTTCTCCGGAAGAATATATCCATCTAATCAAGGAAGTGGCGCAACTCTATCAACCAGACTATATTGATTTTGAGTACTATAGCTACAAGGATGTCTTTGAGGAAATGCTGGACTTCCCAAATCTCGTTTTAAGTTACCACAATTTCCAAGAAACACCTGAAAATATGATGGAAATCTTGTCAGAGTTGACGAGCCTAAATCCAAAACTGGTCAAGGTTGCGGTGATGGCTCACACGGAGCAAGATGTTTTAGACTTGATGAACTATACACGAGGTTTTAAAACCCTTAATCCTGAACAGGAATATGTGACTATTTCTATGGGCAAGGTGGGCAAGGTCTCTCGTATCACTGCAGATGTGACTGGTTCTAGCTGGTCCTTTGCTAGTCTAGATGAGGCAAGTGCCCCAGGTCAAATTTCCTTAGCTAACATGAAAAAAATTCGGGAGATTTTGGATGAAGCTTGATGGCTATACACGTTTAGCTGCAGTTGTTGCCAATCCTATTAAGCATTCTATCTCTCCCTTCATCCACAATAGGGCCTTTGAGGCTACAGCTACCAATGGTGTTTATGTGGCTTGGGAGATTGAAGCGAGTGACTTGGCAGAAACAGTGGCCAATATTCGCCGCTACCAGATGTTTGGTATCAACCTGTCCATGCCCTATAAGGAGCAAGTGATTTCCTATTTGGATGAGTTGAGTGACGAAGCGCGCTTGATCGGTGCGGTCAATACGGTTGTCAATGATAATGGAACTTTAATTGGATATAATACAGATGGCAAGGGATTTTTTAAGAGCTTGCCTTCTTTTACAATTACAGGTAAAAAGATGACCTTACTGGGTGCAGGTGGTGCGGCTAAATCAATCTTGGCGCAGGCTATTTTGGATGGCGTCAGTCAGATTTCAGTCTTTGTTCGTTCAGTTTCTATGGAAAAAACAAGACCTTATCTAGACAAGTTACAGGAGCAAACAGGTTTTAAAGTGGACTTGTATGCTTTAGAAGATGTTTCTGAACTGCAAGCAAGGATTGCTGAGTCGGATTTACTTGTCAATGCGACCAGTGTAGGGATGGATGGTAAATCATCCCCAGTTCCTGAAAGCATTAATTTGCCAGAAACTCTCTTGGTCGCAGATATCATTTACCAACCCTTTGAGACGCCATTTTTGAAATGGGCTAGGAGGCAGGGCAATCCAGCTGTCAATGGTCTGGGAATGTTGCTCTATCAAGCTGCAGAAGCCTTTCAACTGTGGACAGGAAAGGAAATGCCAACAGAAGAGATTTGGCAGTCTTTAACAGAAAAATACCAATAAAGAAAAGGAGACTCTCCTATGAAAATCAGAATCGATATTCCTCATCATCCTTATGATATTCAGATTGAAAAAGGCTGTTTGGCTCAGACTGGTCAATGGTTGCGAGAACTCTGGCAACCTCAAAAAGTGATCATTGTAACAGACAACCATGTAGCTTCTCTTTATGCAGAGAAGGTCAAGCTCAGCCTAGAAGATGCTGGTTTTCAGGTGGCGGTATTTGACTTTTTAGAGGGTGAGGAAAGAAAGAATTTAACCACTGTCCAGAAAGTCTATGAATTTCTAGTTAAGCAAGGTCTGACTCGTAGCGATGGAATCGTGGCTCTTGGTGGCGGTGTCGTTGGAGACCTGGCTGGTTTTGTAGCCTCTACCTATATGCGGGGCATTCACTTTGTTCAGATCCCGACCAGCTTGACAGCCCAGGTGGATTCTTCTATCGGTGGAAAGACAGGCGTCAATACTCCATTTGCTAAGAATATGGTGGGGACCTTTGCCCAACCAGATGGGGTTCTGATTGACCCGCTTGTCCTTGAAACACTCGGAAAAAGAGAGTTGATTGAAGGGATGGGTGAGGTTATCAAGTACGGCTTGATTGAGGCCCCAGAACTGTGGGCTCTCTTGACGGAGCTAGATGGTTCTGTAGAGAGCATTTTGGAGTATGCAGAGACCTTGATTGAACATTCTTGTCAGGTTAAGCGTAAGATGGTAGTTGAGGATGAGTTGGATAACGGTGTTCGCCTTTACCTCAACTTTGGCCATACTATTGGCCATGCTATTGAAGCGACTGCCGGTTATGGCAAGGTCATGCATGGTGAAGCTGTGGCTATGGGAATGGTGCAGATATCCAAGGTTGCTGAGGAAAAAGGCCTTATGCCAGCTGGGATTACCCAGTCTATCACAGAGATGTGTCAGAAATTTGGGCTACCTGTTGACTATGAAAACTGGGATGTTGATAAGCTTTATCAGGCTTTGACTCATGATAAGAAAGCGCGTGGCAATACCTTGAAATTGGTCTTGGTACCAGAGCTCGGTTCAGCGACCATTCACCCAGTTTCTCTGGAAGAGATGAAAGACTACTTGGTAAAATAAGGAGAGTGTATGAGATATTTAACTGCAGGAGAATCACACGGCCCGCGTCTAACGGCTATCATTGAGGGAATTCCAGCTGGACTTCCTTTGACAGCTGAGGATATTAATGGAGACCTTAAACGCCGTCAGGGTGGCTACGGTCGTGGTGGTCGTATGAAGATTGAGAGTGACCAGGTTGTCTTTACATCGGGCGTTCGCCATGGGAAAACGACAGGGGCTCCTATTACCATGGATGTCATCAATAAGGACCACCAGAAATGGCTGGATATCATGTCTGCGGAGGACATTGAAGACCGCCTTAAAAGCAAACGAAAAATCACCCATCCACGTCCAGGTCATGCCGATTTGGTTGGGGGTATCAAGTACCGTTTTGATGATTTGCGAAATTCCTTGGAACGTTCATCAGCTCGTGAAACCACCATGCGGGTGGCAGTTGGGGCAGTAGCTAAACGACTCTTGGCTGAATTGGATATGGAGATTGCCAGCCATGTTGTGGTCTTTGGTGGCAAGGAAATCGATGTACCTGAAAATCTGACAGTAGCTGAAATAAAGCAACGAGCTGCCCAGTCTGAAGTTTCTATTGTCAACCAAGAAAGAGAACAGGAGATCAAGGATTATATTGACCAAATCAAACGTGACGGTGATACCATCGGTGGAGTTGTCGAGACAGTCGTTGGAGGCGTACCAGTAGGACTTGGTTCCTATGTTCAATGGGACAGAAAATTGGATGCGCGATTGGCCCAAGCTGTCGTCTCTATCAATGCCTTTAAAGGAGTGGAATTTGGCCTCGGCTTTGAAGCTGGTTACCGCAAAGGCAGCCAAGTTATGGACGAAATTCTCTGGTCTAAAGAAGACGGTTATACTCGCCGTACCAATAATCTAGGTGGTTTCGAAGGTGGTATGACCAATGGGCAACCGATTGTTGTTCGTGGAGTTATGAAACCTATTCCTACTCTTTATAAGCCTCTTATGAGTGTGGATATCGAAACCCACGAACCTTACAAGGCAACTGTGGAGAGAAGTGATCCGACCGCTCTTCCAGCAGCAGGAGTAGTCATGGAAGCTGTTGTAGCAACGGTTCTGGCGCAAGAAATCCTTGAAAAATTCTCATCAGACAATCTAGAGGAATTAAAAGAAGCAGTGGCCAAACACCGAGACTATACAAAGAACTATTAAGGAGTTCCTATGGCAAAAACAGTCTATATCGCGGGCCTTGGATTGATTGGTGCCTCTATGGCCCTTGGTATCAAACGCGATCATCCAGATTACGAAATTTTGGGTTATAATCGTAGCCAAGCTTCGAGAGATATCGCCTTGAAGGAAGGCATGATTGACCGTGCAACAGATGATTTTACCAGTTTTGCTCCTTTGGCAGATATCATTATTCTCAGTTTGCCAATCAAACAAACCATTTCCTTTATTAAGGAGTTGGCTAATATAGATTTAAAAGAAGGCGTCATTATTTCAGATGCCGGTTCGACCAAGTCAGCTATTGTGGATGCGGCGGAGCAGTATTTGGCTGGTAAGCCTGTTCGCTTTGTCGGGGCCCATCCCATGGCTGGTAGTCACAAGACTGGGGCTGCCTCTGCAGATGTCAATCTCTTTGAAAATGCCTATTATATCTTCACACCTTCGAGCCTGACAAGTCCTGACACACTTGAGGAAATGAAGAATCTGCTTTCAGGTCTTCATGCTCGTTTTATCGAGATTGATGCTAAGGAGCATGATCGTGTGACTGCTCAGATTAGCCATTTTCCACATATTCTGGCTTCCAGTCTCATGGAGCAGACTGCGGTCTATGCTCAAGAACATGAGATGGCAAGACGCTTTGCGGCCGGTGGTTTTCGAGATATGACCCGAATTGCGGAAAGCGAACCAGGTATGTGGACTTCTATCCTCTTGTCCAATCGTGAGACCATTCTAGAGCGAATTGAGGATTTCAAGGACCGTTTGGAAGCGATTGGGCAGGCTATCAATAAGGGAGATGAGGAGCAGATTTGGAACTTTTTCAATCAGGCACGTGAGCAACGTCAGGCCATGGAAATTCATAAGCGTGGCGGTGTGGATAGTTCTTATGACCTCTATGTTGATGTTCCCGATGAAGAAGATGTCATCTTGCGAATTTTGGAACTGCTACGTGGAACTTCCTTGGTTAACATCCATATCAACGAAGAAAACCGTGAGGATATTCACGGGATTCTACAAATTTCATTTAAAAACGCTCAAGATTTAGAACGAGCCGAGCACCTCATAACAGAAAACACCGATTACACAGTCGTTGTCAAATAAGGAGAAAATCATGTCAAATATTTACGATAGTGCAAATGAACTAAGTCGCGGTCTACGCGAATTACCAGAATATAAGGCTGTCAAAGCAGCTAAAGATGCGATTGCAGCAGATGTTGAGGCAAGCAAAATCTTTACAGAATATGTTTCCTTCCAAGAGGAAATTCAAAGACTAGCACAGACAGGTCAAATACCTGATGCTTCCTTCCAAGCTAAAATGGAAGGCTTTGGCAAGCAGATTCAAGGGAACAGCCTCTTGTCAGAATTCTTTACCAAGCAACAACAATTGGCCATTTACCTTTCTGACATTGAAAAAATTGTTTTCGAACCAGTTTCAGAATTGCTAAAATAAGAAAATAACTATCATAAAGTCAGGAATTTTTAAGGAATTTCTGGCTTTTTATGATAAAATAAGTAAAAGTATTGCAAGTATGAGGTCCAGTATGAAACTAAAAACAAACATTCGCCATTTACACGGCAGTATCCGCGTTCCAGGTGATAAGTCTATCAGCCACCGTTCCATTATTTTTGGAAGTTTGGCCGAGGGTGAGACTAAGGTTTATGATATTTTGCGGGGTGAAGATGTCCTTTCTACCATGCAGGTTTTTCGTGACCTTGGTGTTGAGATTGAGGACAAAGATGGGAGTATTACCATTCAAGGTGTAGGCATGGATGGCTTAAAAGCTCCGCAAAATGCCCTGGACATGGGAAATTCTGGAACCTCGATTCGCCTGATTTCAGGTGTCCTTGCTGGCGCAGACTTCGAAGTAGAAATGTTCGGAGACGATAGTCTTTCCAAACGTCCTATGGACCGTGTGACTATTCCATTGAAAAAAATGGGCGTCAGCATTTCAGGTCAAACTGAGCGAGACCTGCCTCCCCTTCACTTAAAAGGAACGAAAAATCTTACACCTATTCAGTATGAGTTGCCAATTGCCTCTGCTCAAGTCAAGTCCGCCTTGATCTTTGCTGCCTTGCAGGCTCAGGGGGAGTCAGTGATTATCGAAAAAGAGTGCACCCGTAACCATACTGAAGATATGTTGCAACAATTTGGTGGTCATTTAAGTATGGACGGCAAGAAAATCACAGTCCAAGGACCACAAAAATTGATAGGACAAAAGGTGGTTGTTCCAGGAGATATTTCCAGTGCAGCTTTTTGGTTGGTCGCAGGTTTGATTGTTCCAAACTCTCGTGTCGTATTGCAGAATGTTGGTATTAACGAAACGCGTACAGGTATCATCGATGTCATTCGCGCTATGGGTGGAAAATTAGAAGTTACTGAAATTGACCCAGTCGCTAAATCTGCTACTTTGACTGTTGAGTCTTCTGACTTGCAAGGAACAGAGATTGGTGGCGCTTTGATTCCACGCTTGATTGATGAATTGCCTATTATTGCCCTGCTTGCGACTCAAGCCCAAGGTGTAACAGTTATCAAGGATGCTGAGGAACTCAAGGTCAAGGAAACAGATCGCATTCAGGTGGTGGCAGACGCCTTGAATAGTATGGGAGCAGATATCACACCTACAGCAGATGGAATGATTATCAAAGGCAAATCAGCCCTTCACGGTGCTAGGGTCAATACTTTTGGAGACCACCGTATCGGTATGATGACAGCCATCGCAGCCCTCTTAGTTGCAGATGGAGAGGTGGAGCTTGACCGTTCAGAAGCTATCAATACCAGCTATCCTAGCTTCTTTGATGATTTGGAGAGCTTGATTCATGGCTAAGGTGTTACTAGGCTTTATGGGAGTTGGAAAATCGACTATTGCAAGAGGCTTGGACCCTAATTACCTTGATATGGATGCTCTAATCGAGAAGCGCTTAGGTATGTCCATTGCCAATTTTTTCGCTGAAAAGGGAGAAGAGGCCTTTCGTCAGATAGAGTCAGAAGTCCTAGCTGAGTTACTACAAAGAGACCAAGTTGTGTCAACTGGCGGAGGAGTAGTCATTTCTCAGCGAAATCGTGACTTACTAAAGACGAATCCTGATAACATCTATCTGAAAGCAGATTTTGATACCCTTTACCAACGCATATCAACTGATAAGGACAATCAGCGCCCGCTTTTTCTAAATAATAGTAAAGAAAAACTAGCAGCTATTTTCCAGGAAAGACAGGCTTGGTATGAGGAAGTGGCTAGTCGGATTTTGGATGTGACCAAGCTAAGCCCAGAGGAAATTATAGAGGAACTGAGATGAAAATTGCTTATCTAGGTCCCAAGGGATCATTTTCACATCACGTTGTGCAGACAGCTTTTCCTCATGAGGAATTGCAGGCCTTTGCCAATATTACAGATGTCATCAAGGCCTATGAGCAAGGCTTGGTGGACTATTCTGTGGTGCCAGTTGAAAATTCTATCGAGGGTAGTGTTCATGAAACCTTGGACTACCTTTTTCATCAGGCTCACATTCAAGCAGTGGCAGAAATCGTTCAGCCTATTCATCAGCAGTTGATGGTGGTTCCAGGTCACACTAAGATTGAAAAGATTTTTTCACATCCACAGGCCTTGGCGCAAGGAAAGAAATTTATCGATGAACAGTATCCAGATGCTCAAATCGAGGTGACTGCTAGTACAGCCTATGCGGCCCGCTTTATTTCCGAACATCCAGACCAGCCCTTTGCAGCAATTGCACCTAGAAGTTCTGCTGAAGAATATGGCTTAGAACTGATTGCCGAGGATATTCAGGAAATGGAGGCCAATTTCACACGTTTCTGGGTTTTAGGAGCTGAAAAGCCTAGTATTCCCTTGCAAGCACAAACTGAGAAAATGAGTTTGGCCTTGACCTTACCTGACAACCTTCCAGGTGCACTTTATAAGGCCCTATCGACCTTTGCTTGGCGAGGAATTGACTTAACAAAAATTGAAAGTCGGCCACTCAAGACAGCACTGGGAGAATACTTTTTCATTATCGATGTGGACTACGCTGATAAGGACCTGGTCCACTTTGCCCAAAAAGAATTAGAAGCGATTGGAATCCAGTATAAAGTTCTGGGAGCTTATCCTATTTATCCAATATCAGACCATGGAAAGGAGAGAAGATGAGTAAAGAAAATCCCTTAAGTCACCATGAGCAGTTACGCTATGACTATCTACTTAAGAATATTCACTATCTCAATGAGCGAGAAAAAGAAGAGTTTGCTTACTTGCAAGATAAATTGAATGGGGAAAGTAGTGACGCCACCTCAGAAAGTCAAGAATTGACCGAGGATTATGGAAAGACAAGTGCTAACGCTTCAATTCCTCCTTATAATAGTCGTATTCGTTCTGAGAGATACCAGAAGATCAATTCTCTTCCAAAGAAAAAAACTAAAAAGCGGAAGCTACGGTGGGGCCACATTTTCGCAGGTTTACTGGCTATCTTAGCTTGTGTAGCGCTTGGCATGATTTTTATGTTCCTAAAAGGTTATTCAAATGCTGATTCAACCAAAACTGCCAATGCTAAGGCCGCTCAAGTAGAAGTCTTTAATGGTCAGGATACCAGAGATGGTGTTAATATTTTGATCATGGGAACGGATGGGCGAATCGGTCAAAATAGTGCTGAGACGCGGACGGACTCTATTATGGTATTAAATGTCGGAGGTTCGGATAAGAAAATGAAGCTGGTCAGTTTCATGCGTGATAATTTGGTCTATATAGATGGTTATAGTCAAGTGATTAACGGTAGAAAACAGACAGATAACAAGTTAAACGTAGCCTACGAGTTAGGAGAACAAGAGGGGCAAAAAGGGGCAGAAATGGTTCGCCAAGTATTGAAAGATAATTTTGACTTGGACATTAAGTACTATGCCTTGGTTGATTTTCAAGCCTTTGCAACAGCGATTGATACGCTGTTCCCAGATGGAGTGATGATTGATGCTAAATTCTCAACCTTGGAAGGTCAACCGTTAACTGAAGCTACGGTGGGAGATGACTTACATGCTACGGAAACAGAGTCTCCGACCCAGACTATTAAAGTCGGGAAACAGCAGATGAATGGTTCGACTTTGCTTAATTATGCTCGTTTCCGTGATGATGATGAAGGCGATTATGGTCGTACCAAGAGACAGCAGCAAGTGCTGACAGCAGTTCTTCAGCAAATCAAGGATCCAACCAAGCTCTTTACAGGCTCAGAGGCACTTGGCAAGGTCTTCGGAATGACCTCAACGAATGTTCCTTATAGTTTCTTATTGACCAATGGTTTATCCTTCCTAAATGGAGCACAAAACGGCATTGAGAGATTAACAGTTCCAGAACTGGGTGATTGGGTAGATGCCTATGATGTCTATGGAGGCTTGGGGTTGCTGGTCGATCAAAATAAATATCAGAATAAATTGTCTCAGATGGGTTTGAGATAAGATAATACAGAAGAATCAAAGTTTGATAGCTATTTGGATAGTAGTCAGGCTTTGATTTTTTACAGTCTGCAATAGATTTTCAGTCCTAATTTGTGGTATAATGAAACGATACGATAGAAAGAATAATGAACAATATGACTGATTTAAAAGCAATTCAGGCTCGTAGTCTGGAGATGGCTGAATATTTTGTGGCTTTTTGTAAAGAACATGATTTGCTTTGCTATCTTTGTGGTGGAGGTGCTATTGGTGCCCTTCGAAACAAGGGTTTCATTCCTTGGGACGATGACCTAGACTTTTTTATGCCCCGTAAGGACTATGAAAAATTGGCAGAATTATGGCCTCGTTATGCAGATGAACGTTATTTCTTGTCAAAGAGTAACGCGGATTTTGTCGACCGCAATCTTTTTATTACCATTCGTGACAAGGAAACGACCTGTATCAAACCTTATCAGCAGGATTTGGATTTGCCACATGGTTTGGCCTTGGATGTCTTGCCTTTGGATTATTATCCGAAAAATCCAGCTGAGCGGAAGAAACAGGTTCGCTGGGCCCTGATTTATTCACTTTTTTGTGCACAAACTATTCCAGAAAAGCATGGTGCTCTTATGAAATGGGGAAGTCGCATCTTACTGGGCATGACGCCAAAATCTCTCCGTTATCGCATTTGGAAAAAATCTGAGAAAGAAATGACCAAATATAGTCTAGCTGAGAGCGATGGTATTACAGAATTATGCTCAGGTCCTGGCTACATGAGAAACAAGTACCCAATCGCATCCTTTGAAGATAATCTCTTCTTGCCATTTGAAGGTACAGAGATGCCTATTCCAGTTGGCTATGATGCTTATCTCAGCACTGCTTTTGGTGACTATATGACACCGCCACCAGTGGACAAGCAAGTACCGCATCATGATGCTATTATAGCAGACATGGATAAGTCTTATACAGAATACAAGGGAGAATACGGAGCATGATGGGAGAAAAAATAAGCGTTATCGTTCCGGTATACAATGTGGAAGCATATCTTGAGAAGTGTGTAGAATCCATTTTAAAACAGACTTATACCAATTTGGAAATTCTTCTTGTCAATGATGGCTCAACAGATAATAGTGGAGAACTGTGTGATCAACTAGCACAAAGAGATCAACGGATTCGTGTCATTCATAAGGAAAATGGTGGCTTGTCTGACGCTCGAAATAGAGGGATTGAAGAAGCAAGTTCTGATTTGATCGGTTTTATCGATAGTGATGATTACATTGATGAAGATATGTATGAGACCCTTTACCATCAAATGCTAGAATCCAATGCTGATCTTTCTATGTGTGGACATTATGATGTTTATCACCAAATTCCGGAAAAGCAGGTTGCAATGATTCAGACCTGGGAATTAACACCCCAAGAAGCCATTAAGATGGTCATGGAAGCTAAAATCCTCTCCGTCACAGCTGTTAATAAACTGTACAAAAAAGCACTCTTTGAACAGCTACGATTTGAAATTGGCAAAATAGCAGAGGATGCCTTTATCATGATTGCCTTGATTCATCAATGTCGCAAAGTTGTTGCAACAAACGAGAAGAAATACTACTATGTTCACCGTGAGAATAGTATTACGACTCAAAAATTCTCCTTGAAATTTTTAAATGTTATTGAAGCTTATGAACAAAATGCGAAGATTATCAAAGAGAATTATCTTGATCTAGTAGATACTGCAACTATGCGTTTAAATTGGGCTTACTTCTATGTATTGGATAGGCTCTTGGTCGATGCGGATTTTAAGGATAGGGTATTAGAAGACCGTTTGATTGCATATCTAAAGAAAAACACAAAGAACATTCTTTCAGATAGTCGTTTTACAAGAGCAAGAAAATTGAGCTTTTTAGCATTGTGTCTGAGTCGAAAATTGTATACGAAAATCTTGCTTGAACAAACTAAGCGTTAGGAGAAAAAATGATTTCATTTATTGAAAAAAACTATTTTAAGATTAATTTATTATTTTTATCAGTTATATCTTTTTATTGTATGGCTGGCTTGATTGTTCCGCTTCAATCTATTTCAGCCAATAAATTTGTTACTCTTGGCATGACCCTTATGGGAGTTTTGTTGGGACTTTATAATTTTTTTATAAAAAAAGCTTATCTGACAGTCAGAAAAATTGAGTATTTAATACTCTTTTTTCTAATGAATATTCTAACAGCTGCGCTAGTTGTCAAGTATGGTTTTTCAACAAATATAAAAAATTTAGTAGTCTTCTTCATTTATTTTTTTGCAGTTTATCCAGTCTTTCAGTCTTTCACAGAGAAAAAAGCGCGTGCTATTTTTGATGTGTTTTTCTCAATTATAACTGTTGCAAATACTATAGGTGTACTTGTATCGCTTGGTCAATTTTTAATGTTGCAAGGTTACCGTGTATATGATTATAAAGGACTTTTAATCCGACAGGGGTTTGTAGAATCCCGTTTGTTCGGGATCTTGGCAAGTCCCAACTACCTCTCTATTATTTCTTTGATGGTGATTATTTACTTATGGATGCGCCTGTCTCTTTATAATAAAATCATTAAAATATTAGCCATTTCATCTATTGTGCTTAATTTCGCTTATATTGTTTTATCTGGTTCAAGAACAACCTATATCTGTTTAGTAGTAGTTGCTTCGCTTTATAGTTTGATGACTGCTAACTGGACAAAAAAAGGGAAATCTATTTTGACAGTAGTTCTGACAGTAGGTTTAGTATTTGTTAGCTATAATGGTATTAAGTATAGTAGTGATATTTACTTGAAAGCTAATTCTGCTGAGATTAAAAAGAATTTAGCTAATGTTCAAAAAGGGGACAAGAATTTTTCTCTTGAAAGAACAGACACCAGTGAAGAAAATATCTCTAATAACCGTTTTGCTATTTGGCAGTCTACAGCTTCTTTTATCCCTAAACGTCCACTGTTTGGATATTCAGGTGGGAACTGGTATGAGTTAGGGAAAGAGTATGATGCTTCTGCTTATATAATCAAACAGCATTATCTTACTCATAATGGATATCTAGAATTACTCTTTTATGATGGTTTAACTGGTTTAATTCCGATGGCCATCTTTATGCTTTCTTTTATCATTTCCAGTCTCAAGAAATATAAGAAAGATATTCAAGAAGGACGTCGCAACCATGAATTGATTACCATTCTATTGATGACAGTGGTTATTCTCATCTCTAACTTGTTCTTGAGTTCAACCTTCTATGGAATTTCACTACAAGGTTGTATCTTGTTTGTGATTTCAGGTTACTATTTCTCTGTTCTCTATAAAAAAAGAGATGGCTACAGAAAGCTCGACGAAGCAGAGATCAAAGAAGTTGAACTAGGTGTCATGGATTATATCCACAATCTCTGCCAAAAAGAGAATATCAACTATTCACTAGCTTATGGAACCTTGCTGGGAGCAGTGAGACACAAAGGCTACATTCCTTGGGATGACGATATCGATATCTCTCTAAAACGATATGAATATGACAAATTGTATCAAGCTATTTTGCGAGATAATGACCCTGTCTACAAAGTGGTTTCTTGGGAAAATGACGCACGTTATCCTTACCCATTTTATCGAGTTTATGACGCGCGAACAGTCTACGACAACAACTATATCGAAAATGATATTGATTTAGGGATTTGTGTGGATGTTTTCCCATTTGACTATTATGCTGATGTTAACAAAGATATGTTAAAACTAGATACTTACCGTCGTTTATCAGTCTATACCCTTTATGGAATCCATAATAAGAATGCGAAACTCAAGAATATTGTCAGATATCTACTTGTCCTTGTATTCCGTCTAACTCGTGTCAAAACTTGGAACCAAAAGATGAACAATCTATCTATGAAAGAAAAAGATGGAGACTTCATTGACTACCTCATGGAGAACAAAAGAGTTTCTACGAAGTTTGATAAGTCCTTCTTGGATACTACGATTGACAGTCCATTTGAAGATAGAGTTTACAAAATTCCTGAGGCTTATCAGCAAATTCTTTCTGCCATCTACGGGGATGACTTTATGGAAATTCCTCCTCTGGAAAAACGAGTGAAGCACGACGACTTCCAGGCATACATAAAGGAGGGATAGGACGTGTTACAATGGTTAAAAAGAAGTTTAGCCAGTCTTTTAGGAGATAAGAAAGATCTGGTTAAAAATCTACCTATTATCAAAAGCTTAAATCAAAAAGCAAATATTGACTTGGATTCAAAGAGAAGCAATTTGCTCAAAGAAAACTTTGAAGATATTCTAAAGGCCATCTATCAATCCAATCTAAAATCTTATGATATCTGGTTAGATTTTGGGACTTTACTTGGTTTCTACAGAGAAAATGATTTGATCCCGCATGATTTAGATATGGATTTTGGGATTATTATCCCAGACTATGAAGCCTTTTTAAGGGATGAGAAAGTTCTTTTTGAGAAAGGCTTTGTTAGAACTAAAGAGTTCTATTACAATGATAAGCTTGTAGAGTTGTCCTATAGTTATAAGGGACTCAATGTTGACTTTATTGTCTATGATAAAAAAGAGGATATTATCTCCTCAGATACTATTTTCTACATGACAAATGCCTTGGGAAATCCAACAAGATATGAAGTCTACCACTATGAATTGCCCTTTACAGAATTAACTGAATACAGTTTTAAAGAGATTCTAGTAAAAGTTCCAGAAAATACAAGAGAATACATCAGTTACTTGTATGAGGAGGATTTTGAAATCCCTAATACCCATTATAACTGGAAAGAAAATCCAATTTACAAACAAAGAGATGCTAAATTGGCAAAAGTCCTTTTGACTAAATCCCTTGGACACTAAAATAAATAAAAGAAACGAGCTAGATCAAATCCAGTTCGTTTCTTTTATCTTTAATTATTTTTTAATGACTCTACCATTATATTTTTTCTTAAGTTTCAAAAAAATCAAAGCTACAGCCAGTGTAAATATAATAAATAGATAGTTTCTATAATCTGTAAGACTAACTCTTCCAGAACGATTCAGATGAAAAATACCAATCCATTTATTTTTACTAAGGGTTCCATCATTTTCAAAATGATAACGATTCATCCACTCATCTTTAGCTGCTTTGCCATTTTCTTTAAAGTAATAGGTTTCTTTGGAGTTAATCTCTTTCCAAGTGTTAGTTAACATACCTGTATTTTTTTCAATATAGTATAGATTATTTCCATCATCAACTAACCCTGTTTGAAGTTCTCCGTTTTGATTAAAATAAAACCAGTTTTTATCTATATATTTCCAACCAACTGCGACTGTACCAGAATCAAAGAAATAATACCAATTATCGTTGTGTTGTGTCCAACCATCTTCAGGAGCTTCATTTTTCCAATCTTTAAATTTTAGAATATCACCATCGTTATAAAATCCATAATGTGGGTATTTATCAGATACATCAGTAACATTTCCATTATTGAATTCAAGAGAAATTGCTGCTCTATCTAGTTGTCCGGCATTTATAATGCTGATATTTTTTTGTTTAAGATATTCAGCGTATTTTTCTTCTACTGGTCTAATCCCTGTTTTAATAATTTTCTTAGGATTAAGTTTGTCGACAAATTCTTTCGTATTAGATTTAGTTGTTTCTACGTGGTGATTAAATTTCATGACATCTACATGTCCAATCAAAGGCGCATATTTCTCTTCTAGATGTCTTTCAGTATTTTCTAAATCTCCTCCTAAGAAAATTTTTGTATTATTAATATTTACTATTGATAAAATTGAATTCAAATTATCGTCATATACTTTTTTTAATGAACCATCATTTTCGTATTCATTTTCATAATTTAATAAATCAATTTTAATATTTCCAAGTGTTAAGTGTGAATCTTCCTCAGATATATCTTGAATTATTGTAGTATTTGTTTCGATAGCAGCTTGTAGGGCTCGCTCATACCCATACAAATTATCCCAAAGACCGGTTTTATCTGTGAGGCGATCATCACTATATTTTTTAATATATATTTTTTGAGTAGGTATTGTTTTTAGAATGTCGTGAGCTCCGCCAATATGATCAGAATGTGCGTGCGTTATTATTATGAAATCAAAACTTTTGATTCCTAATTGTTCAATATGAGACAGCAATCTATCTTCGGTAATTGCTTTTGGATCTTTCTCAATTCCTGGTCTATCGGGGTATCTAGGATTAGAACCGTCTGGATAAGAAAAATCATCTCCAGTATCTATCATTGCAAAATGCCCATTGCTTTCTAATATCATGGCATCGGACCAATCAGCAACGGTTATAATATGTAGTCTATCATTTGCTAAAATTGGTGTTATTAAAGTAGCAAGGAATATAAGGATCGATATATATATATATATATATGCATATGTTGGTTTTTTGATCATATTATCTCCTTATGAGTAGATTATAGTTTTTTAATTTCTTTTAATCTTAGCAAGAGCAAGATTGAGTGCATAGTGGAATGTTTTATCTTTTGTGATAAAAAGTATCAGGAGATAGTAGATTCCACAAGTTGCAACAGTCGAGAGAACCATGAGGATCATATTGAGATTGACTGTATAAGAGTTGATTTGGAAAAGGAATTTAAAGGCAAAATAGATCGGAATGAATCCGAGCGATACAATAGTATATCGTATTAAAGTAGTAAAGATTTCTTTTAGGTCAAGCAGATGATGTTTCTTGATAAAGAAAATTTCTAGTAGAACAACTATAGTTTCTGCAATAATAGTAGTAGCAATGTAATACTCTGGTGCAAAAATATTATTGAAATACAAGAGACTGTTGAGTAGGATATTGGCACCGCCACCAATAAAGTAAAAGGCTGTCAAACGATTTTCGTGGTCGTTGATGAAGATAATCTGCTTACCGAGAATCAACTCAATGGCCCAAATGATAGTCCGAAAGGCGAAGATACTAGTCAAAATACCAGCTTCAAGGTATTTTTCAGAAGAGTAGATGACAGTTGCGTAGTTCCCCAATACCATAATCCCAATACTGGTTGGAATGATGAGGAAGTAAAAGAGGGCAGCGCCTTGATTTAGAAGATTCTTATAAGACTCGTAGTCTTTCTTACCGAGATAGTAACCTAGACGTGGAATACTGACGTTGATAGCTCCACTCAAGACACTGGCAATCAACATGACGATGCTGGAAGCAATGGTATAATAAGAAATATAGTTTTCATCAGGCCCTTTGGTGATAAACATTCTATCAAGTAATGTGTAGAGCATATTGGCGTTTGCTAGGAGAAGCATAGTCAAGAGCGGTTTCGATGCTTTGACTAATTCGACAAGACCAATCTTAACAAAGGAAACTTCTCGCTTAATCCAGAGAAAACTGAGTAAATAGTTTAGAATCGTCGTTGCACTCATGATGATTGCATAAGGTACGATATCATTTGGAGTTTTTACAAAGGTGAAGATAGCGACCAACATAGCTATACGAATAACCAATGTTTTGTATAAGATGAAAGAATAGTTTTCATAAGCCTCGTTCATCCACTCGATATAAAGGAATTGGAAGAGAGCCTGGACACCAAGTATATAGTAGAGTTCTTTCAAATTTTCGATACTGTTATCCAGGTAAATAAATAGGAAATAGATACTTGTTGTTAGAACAGATGTAATAATGGAGATATAGAATAATTTAGAGAAAACATAGTTGATTTTATTCTTATCGTCTTTGACTTTACTGATAGCTCGAATCCCGTAGTTGTATATTCCAAAGGCAGCTAGTGGAATGACAAAGCTGGCCCAAGTATTAGCAGTATTGAAATAACCGTAGTTGGATTTGCTGAGAATCCGCGTCAGATAGGGATTAGTTATCAGCGGAAAAACGATATTGAGAACATTGACTAGCAAGCTAGCCAGTGCATTAACTTTTATATTTTTCATTGTACTTTCTTTCTTATATTGTAAAATGGTCTCTAGTATTATATCACATTCTCGCTTCATTCTTTTGATAAAATCGTAAAAATCTAGTATAATAGATAGAACTGAAAGTATGAGGTTACTAGCGATGAAAATGAAACAAATTAGTGATACAACTTTAAAAATCACGATGTCTTTAGAAGATTTGATGGATCGAGGAATGGAGATTGCTGACTTTCTTGTTCCTCAAGAAAAAACAGAAGAGTTCTTTTATGCCATCTTGGATGAGTTAGAGATGCCTGAGAGCTTTCTAGATACAGGCATGTTGAGCTTCCGTGTGACTCCAAAACCTGATAAGGTGGACGTCTTTGTGACCAAGTCAAAGATTGACCAAAATCTAGATTTTGAAGACTTATCGGATTTGCCAGATATGGAAGAATTGGCTCAAATGTCGCCAGATGAATTTATCAAAACCTTGGAAAAAAGCATCGCAGAAAAGACTAAGGATGATATCGAAGCGATTCAATCTCTAGAGCAAGTAGAAGCCAGGGAAGAAGAGCAGGAGCAAGCTGAACAAGAAGTTGAGAACAAGAAAGAGCCTTTCATCTACTACATCCTTTCTTTTGCTAAGTTGGCTGATTTAGTGGCTTTTGCCAAGACAGTGACTTTTGAGATGGAAACTTCTGAACTCTACAAAATGAACGAGCGCTATTATTTGACCATTTTAGTGGATATTGAAAATCATCCAAGTCCATATCCAGCTTGGCTTTTGGCTCGTATGCGCGAGTTTGCGGACGATAGTGACATCAGTCGCTCTGTTTTGCAAGAGTATGGCCAAGTCTTGATGAATCACGATGCAGTGCTTAATCTGCAAAAGATTGGATAATCATTTCTGGAAAGCTATTTCTAGATTTTAAGGAGAGCGAATCGTCTGATTCGTTTTTTCTTTTCTAGATTGAAATAGTGATTTACTATAATAGGAATTTTCACAAAATTCTGTTATAATAGCTATATTAGAAAATTTCGAGGAGACAAACATGACAGTTAAAATTGCTTTATTAGGATTTGGTACCGTTGCAAGTGGCGTGCCATTCCTCCTAAAGGAAAATGGAGAAAAAATCAATCAATCAGCACATTCAGAGATTGAAGTTGCTAAGGTATTGGTCAAAGATGAAGATGAAAAGAATCGCTTACTTGCAGCAGGGAATGACTTTAACTTTGTAACCAATGTGGATGATATTTTAGCAGACCAAGACATTACGATCGTAGTGGAATTGATGGGGCGTATCGAGCCTGCTAAAACCTTTATCACTCGTGCCTTGGAAGCAGGGAAACACGTTGTTACTGCCAACAAGGACCTTTTGGCTGTCCATGGTGCAGAATTGCTAGAAATTGCTAAAGCCAACAAGGTAGCACTTTACTACGAAGCAGCAGTAGCTGGTGGGATTCCAATTCTTCGTACTCTAGCAAATTCATTAGCTTCTGATAAAATCACTCGCGTGCTTGGAGTAGTCAACGGAACTTCTAACTTCATGATGACCAAAATGGTGGAAGAAGGCTGGTCTTACGATGATGCTCTGGCGGAAGCACAAAGACTTGGATTTGCAGAAAGCGACCCTACAAATGACGTAGATGGGATTGATGCAGCCTACAAGATGGTGATTTTGAGCCAATTTGCCTTTGGCATGAAGGTTGCCTTCGACGATGTAGCCCACAAGGGAATCCGTAATATCACACCAGAAGACGTAGCTGTAGCTCAAGAACTTGGCTATGTAGTGAAATTGGTTGGTTCTATTGAGGAAACTCCTTCAGGAATTGCTGCAGAAGTAACTCCAACCTTCCTACCAAAAGCGCACCCACTTGCTAGTGTGAATGGAGTAATGAACGCTGTCTTTGTGGAATCTATCGGTATCGGTGAGTCTATGTACTACGGACCAGGTGCGGGTCAAAAACCAACAGCAACAAGTGTTGTGGCGGATATTGTCCGTATCGTTCGTCGTTTGAATGATGGTACCATCGGTAAAGATTTCAACGAATATAGCCGTGATTTGGTCTTGGCAAATCCTGAAGATGTCAAAGCAAACTACTATTTCTCAATCTTGGCTCCAGACTCAAAAGGTCAGGTCTTGAAATTGGCTGAAATCTTCAATGCTCAAGATATTTCCTTCAAGCAAATCCTCCAAGATGGTAAAGAAGGTGATAAGGCACGTGTCGTTATCATCACACATAAGATTAATAAAGCCCAGCTTGAAAATGTTTCAGCTGAATTGAAGAAGGTTTCAGAATTCGACCTCTTGAATACTTTCAAGGTGCTAGGAGAATAAGATGAAGATTATCGTACCTGCAACCAGTGCCAATATTGGGCCAGGTTTTGACTCGGTCGGTGTAGCTGTAACCAAGTATCTTCAAATTGAGATCTGTGAAGAACGAGATGAGTGGCTGATTGAACACCAGATTGGTAAATGGATTCCTCATGACGAGCGTAATCTCTTGCTCAAAATTGCCCTGCAGATTGTACCAGATTTGAAACCTAGACGCTTGAAAATGACCAGTGATGTTCCCTTGGCGCGTGGTTTGGGTTCTTCTAGCTCTGTTATTGTAGCTGGGATTGAACTAGCCAACCAATTGGGCCAGCTCAACTTGTCTGACCATGAAAAATTGCAGTTGGCGACCAAGATTGAAGGGCATCCTGACAATGTGGCTCCAGCCATTTATGGAAATCTCGTTATTGCAAGTTCCGTTGAAGGGCAAGTCTCTGCGATTGTGGCAGACTTCCCAGAATGTGATTTTCTAGCTTACATTCCTAACTATGAATTACGCACTCGCGATAGCCGCGGTGTCTTGCCTAAAAAATTGTCCTACAAAGAAGCTGTCGCTGCCAGTTCTATTGCCAATGTGGCGGTTGCAGCCTTGTTAGCAGGAGACATGGTAACAGCTGGGCAAGCAATCGAGGGAGACCTCTTCCACGAGCGCTATCGTCAGGACTTGGTGAGAGAATTTGCGACGATTAAGCAAGTAGCCAAAGAAAATGGTGCCTATGCAACCTACCTTTCTGGTGCCGGACCAACAGTGATGGTCTTGGCCTCTCATGACAAGATTCCAATGATTAAAGAAGAATTGGAAAAGCAATCCTTCAAAGGCAAACTGCATGATTTGAAAGTTGATACCCAAGGTGTCCGTGTCCAAGCAAAATAAAAGAATAGGAGATAGGATGGGGAAACTCTCGACCAGAGGGCTTCCTATCCTTTTTTTGAAAAGAAGTTTATACTCAATGAAAATCAAAGAGCAAACTAGGAAGCTAGTCGCAGGCTGCTCAAAACAGTGTTTTGAGGTTGTGGATAGAACTGACGAAGTTAGCTCAAAATACTGTTTTGAGGTTGCAGATGTAAGGTGACGTGGTTTGAAGAGATTTTCGAAGAGTATTAGTTAAAAACTTGATAAAGGAGAAATAAAGATGGCAGAAATTTATCTAGCAGGTGGTTGTTTTTGGGGTCTAGAGGAGTATTTTTCACGTATTTCTGGAGTGTTAGAAACCAGTGTTGGCTACGCTAATGGGCAAGTAGAAACGACTAATTATCAGTTACTCAAGGAAACAGACCATGCAGAGACGGTTCAAGTGATTTATGATAAGAATACAGTGTCACTTAGAGAGATTTTACTTTATTATTTCCGTGTTATTGATCCTCTATCCATCAATCAACAAGGGAATGACCGTGGTCGCCAATATCGAACTGGGATTTATTATCAGGATGAAGCAGATTTGCCAGCTATCTACACAGTAGTGCAGGAGCAGGAACGTATGCTGGGTCGAAAGATTGCAGTGGAGGTGGAGAAACTTCGCCACTATATTTTAGCTGAAGATTACCACCAAGACTATCTTAAGAAAAATCCTTCCGGTTACTGTCATATCGATGTGACCGATGCTGAGAAGCCATTGATTGATGCCTCTAACTATGAAAAGCCTAGTCAAGAGGTGTTAAAGGAAAGCTTAACTGAAGAATCCTATCGTGTTACCCAAGAAGCTGCTACAGAGGCTCCATTTACCAATGCCTATGACCAAACCTTTGAAGAAGGGATTTATGTAGATATTACGACGGGTGAGCCACTCTTTTTTGCTAAGGATAAGTTTGCCTCAGGATGTGGTTGGCCAAGCTTTAGTCGTCCAATTTCCAAGGAATTGATTCACTACTACAAAGACCTGAGTCATGGAATGGAGCGAATCGAAGTTCGTTCTCGGTCAGGCAATGCTCACTTGGGTCATGTTTTCACGGATGGACCTCGGGAGTTAGGTGGACTTCGTTACTGTATCAATTCTGCTTCCTTATGCTTTGTGGCCAAGGATGAGATGGAAGAGGAAGGATATGGCTATCTACTGCCTTACTTAAACAAATAAAACAGAGAGGGTGGGTGCTTCCCACTTTCTTCATTTCTAGAAAACGAATAGAAGGGATTTATGAAAAACATATTATCTTACTTTAAATCCTACATCAAGGAATCGATTTTAGCTCCCCTGTTCAAGCTACTAGAAGCTGTGTTTGAGCTTCTTGTTCCCATGGTGATTGCTAGGATTGTTGACCAATCCTTGCCTCAGAGAGATCAAGGACACCTCTGGATGCAGATTGTCCTGCTCCTTATCTTTGCAGTGATTGGCGTTTTAGTGGCCTTGGTGGCCCAGTTTTACTCAGCCAAGGCAGCGGTTGGATTTGCCAAAGAACTGACAAACGACCTTTATCGTCATATTCTTTCTTTACCTAAGGACAGCAGAGACCGTTTGACAACTTCTAGCTTGGTGACTCGTTTGACTTCGGATACTTACCAGATTCAGACTGGTATCAATCAATTCCTGCGTCTCTTTTTACGAGCGCCCATTATCGTTTTTGGGGCCATTTTTATGGCCTATCGAATCTCAGCTGAGCTGACTTTCTGGTTCTTAGTTATGGTTGTCATTTTGACGATTGTCATTGTCGGTCTCTCTCGACTGGTCAATCCTCTCTACAGCAGTCTCAGAAAGAAAACGGATCAGCTGGTTCAGGAAACGCGCCAGCAATTGCAAGGAATGCGAGTTGTTCGTGCTTTTGGACAAGAAAAACGAGAATTACAGATTTTTCAAACTCTTAATCAAGTTTATGCTAGTTTACAAGAAAAAACAGGTTTCTGGTCTAGTTTATTAACACCTCTGACCTATCTGATTGTTAATGGAACTCTCCTCGTTATTATCTGGCAGGGCTATCTTTCAATTCAAGGAGGGGTACTCAGTCAAGGAGCCTTGATTGCTCTTATCAACTATCTCCTACAGATTTTGGTGGAATTAGTCAAGCTCGCCATGCTGATCAATTCTCTCAACCAGTCCTACATCTCAGCCAAGCGAATCGAAGAAGTCTTTGCAGAATCTCCAGAGGATATCCATTCAGAGTTAGAACAAAAGCAAGCTACCAGTACTCAGATTTTACAAGTCCAAGAACTGACCTTTACCTATCCTGATGCGGCCCAGCCTTCTCTGAGAGACATTTCTTTTGCTATGAAACAAGGGCAAATCCTTGGTATCATCGGAGGGACGGGTTCTGGTAAATCAAGCTTGGTGCAAGTCTTACTTGGACTTTATCCAGCAGACAAGGGGAGCATTGACCTTTATCGAAATGGACGTAGTCCTCTTAATCTTGAGCAGTGGCGGTCTTGGATTTCCTATGTTCCTCAAAAAGTCGAACTCTTTAAAGGAACTATTCGTTCCAACTTGACTTTGGGTTTCAATCAAGTAGTGACTGATCAAGAACTCTGGCAATCCTTAGAAATCGCGCAAGCCAAGGATTTTGTCAGTGAAAAGGAAGGTCTCTTGGATGCTGTAGTTGAAGCAGGAGGGCGAAATTTCTCAGGTGGACAAAAACAAAGGCTGTCTATTGCACGTGCAGTCTTGCACCAAGCTCCATTTCTCGTCCTAGATGATGCGACCTCGGCACTGGATACCATTACTGAGTCCAAGCTCTTGAAAGCTATTCGAGAAAATCTACCAAATACGAACTTAATCTTGATTTCTCAACGGACTTCGACACTCCAGATGGCTGACCAGATTCTCCTCTTGGAAAAAGGTGAGCTCCTAGCTATCGGCAAGCACGAGGATTTGATGAAGACTAGTCAAATCTATCGCGAAATTAATGCATCGCAACATGGAAAGGAGGACTAGCATGAGACGACAAACTGCAAACCAGACGCTCAAACGTTTGGCCATAGATTTAGCCAGCCATCCTTTCCTTCTTTTCCTAGCCTTTCTAGGAACCATTGCCCAAGTTGGCTTATCGATTTACCTACCTATCTTGATTGGGCAGGTCATCGACCAGGTCCTAGTGGCTGGCTCTTCACCAGTTTTTTGGCAGATTTTCATCCAGATGATTTTGGTGGTCATAGGAAATACACTGGTACAATGTGCCAATCCTCTTCTTTATAATCGCCTAATCTTCTCTTATACCAGAGACTTGCGAGAGCGAATCATCCATAAGCTCCATCGTTTACCGATTGCTTTTGTGGATCGGCAAGGCAGTGGCGAGATGGTCAGTCGTGTGACCACAGACATAGAACAGTTGGCAGCTGGTTTGACCATGATTTTTAACCAATTTTTTATTGGCGTCTTAATGATATTGGTTAGTATTCTAGCCATGCTTCAAATTCATCTCCTCATGACTCTTTTGGTCTTGTTGTTGACGCCACTGTCTATGGTAATCTCACGCTTTATTGCCAAGAGATCTTATCATCTCTTCCAGAAGCAAACAGAGACGAGGGGAATTCAGACTCAGTTGATTGAAGAATCGTTGAGCCAGCAGACTATTATTCAATCTTTCAATGCTCAGGAAGAGTTTATCCAAAGGCTGCGTGAGGCTAATGATAACTATGCAGGTTATTCTCAGTCAGCCATCTTTTATTCCTCAACGGTTAATCCTTCGACTCGCTTTGTAAATGCGCTCATTTATGCCCTTCTAGCTGGAGTGGGAGCTTATCGTATCATGATAGGCTCTACCTTGACCATTGGACGCTTAGTGACTTTTTTGAACTATGTTCAGCAGTATACCAAGCCCTTTAACGATATTTCTTCAGTGCTAGCTGAGTTGCAAAGTGCTCTGGCTTGTGCAGAGCGCATCTATGCTGTCTTAGAAAGTCCTGAGGTGGCTGAAACAGGCAAGGAAGTCTTGACCAGTGACCAAGTCAAGGGAGCTATTTCCTTTAAACATGTATCTTTTGGCTACAATCCTGAAAAGATTTTGATTAAGGACTTATCTATCGATATCCCAGCCGGTAGCAAGGTAGCTATTGTTGGTCCGACAGGTGCTGGAAAATCAACTCTTATCAATCTTCTTATGCGTTTCTATCCTATTAACTCGGGAGATATCTTGCTGGATGGGCAATCTATTTATGATTATACTCGGACATCATTGAGACAGCAGTTTGGGATGGTGCTTCAAGAAACCTGGCTCAAGCAAGGGACTATTCATGACAATATTGCCTTTGGAAATCCTGAAGCCAGTCGGGAGCAAGTGATTGCTGCTGCCAAAGCAGCCAATGCAGACTTTTTCATCCAACAGTTGCCACAGGGATACGATACCAAGTTGGAAAATGCAGGAGAATCTCTCTCTGTTGGTCAAGCCCAGCTCTTGACCATTGCCCGAGTCTTTCTGGCTATTCCCAAGATTCTCATCTTAGACGAGGCGACTTCCTCAATCGATACACGGACAGAAGTGCTGGTTCAGGATGCCTTTGCCAAACTCATGAAGGGGCGTACTAGCTTTATCATCGCCCACCGCTTGTCAACCATTCAGGATGCGGATTTAATCCTTGTATTAGTGGATGGTGACATCGTTGAGTATGGTAATCATCAGGAACTCATGGCTCGAAAGGGGAAGTATTATCAAATGCAACAAGCTGCAGCTTTTAGCTCAGAATAAGCCTTTTTATTTTAAAATCTTATTGACGAAAAAAGTTGCCTTCGGGTGACTTTTTTGTTACAATAGCTAGAAAAATTATTCACTGTAAATTGTCTTATAGAAAAGGAGCCTAGAATGAAAGTCTATCAGCATGTAAATATCGTGACTTGTGACCAAGATTTCCATGTTTATTTGGATGGAATCTTAGCAGTTAATGATTCCCAAATCGTCTATGTCGGTCAAGAGAAGTCAGAGATTTTAGAGCAAGCTGAGCAGATTATAGACTATCAGGGAGCCTGGATCATGCCTGGATTGGTCAATTGCCACACCCATTCTGCCATGACAGGTTTGCGAGGAATCCGAGATGACAGTAATCTCCATGAATGGCTCAATGATTATATCTGGCCTGCAGAAGCTGAGTTTACTCCAGACATGACTACCAAAGCGGTCAAAGAAGCTCTGACAGAAATGCTTCAGTCAGGAACAACAACCTTCAATGATATGTATAATCCCAATGGAGTGGATATTGAGAGAATTTATCAGGCAGTGAAAGATTCCAAGATGCGTTGTTATTTCTCACCGACCCTCTTTTCTTCTGAGGTAGAAACGACTGCTGAGACTATTACTAGAACTCGAGCTATCATCGAGACAATCATAGGATATGAAAATCCCAATTTCAAGGTTATGGTAGCCCCACATTCTCCCTACAGCTGTAGTAGAGACTTGCTGGAAGATAGCTTAGATGTGGCAAAAGAGCTGAATATTCCCATCCATATCCATGTAGCGGAGACCAAGGAAGAATCAGGAATTATACTGAAACGCTACGGCAAACGGCCCCTCGCCTTTCTAGAAGAATTGGGTTACTTAGATCATCCGTCTGTCTTTGCTCACGGGGTCGAATTAAACGAGAGAGAAATTGAACGTTTGGCAACCTCTCAAGTGGCTATCGCCCACAATCCTATCAGTAACCTCAAACTGGCCTCAGGAATCGCTCCTATCATTCAACTGCAAAAAGCAGGAGTAGCAGTCGGAATTGCGACAGACTCGGTTGCTTCCAATAACAATCTAGATATGTTTGAGGAAGGAAGGACTGCAGCCCTTCTTCAGAAGATGAAAAGTGGAGATGCCAGTCAATTTCCTATCGAAACAGTTCTCAAGGCTCTGACAATCGAAGGAGCTAAGGTGTTGGGAATGGATGAAGAGATTGGTAGTCTAGAAGTTGGCAAGCAGGCTGATTTCCTAGTCATTCAACCACAAGGGAAAATCCATCTCCAACCCCGGGAAAATATGCTTTCTCACCTTGTCTATGCAGTCAAATCTAGTGATGTTGATGATGTCTATATTGCCGGAGAACAGGTTGTTAAGCAAGGTCAAGTACTGACAGTAGAACTTTAAAAGAAAAATCACGAAAAAATTTTAAAAAAAGTTTGCAAAAATCTTGCATTCTTTTTTTGACTATGCTATACTTATATACGGTTTGAAAAAACTGCCTAAGACAGTAGGGGAGCTCGACTCATAAGTATCCTACCGAGGACAAAACGTATCATGTAAAAAGAAGCGTATTGTACTTTCGTGTCTAGGTTTGGGCGCGTTTTTCTTTTGGAAAAATTTCCCCAAGCAAAATAATTACGGAGGTGAACACACTAATGAGTGAAGCAATTATTGCTAAAAAAGCGGAACTAGTTGACGTAGTAGCTGAGAAAATGAAAGCTGCTGCATCTATCGTCGTTGTAGACGCTCGTGGTTTAACAGTTGAGCAAGATACAGTTCTTCGTCGTGAGCTTCGTGGAAACGAAGTTGAGTATAAAGTCATTAAAAACTCAATCTTGCGTCGTGCAGCTGAAAAAGCTGGTCTTGAAGAACTTGCATCAGTATTTGTTGGACCATCTGCAGTAGCATTTTCTAACGAAGATGTTATCGCACCAGCGAAAATCTTGAACGACTTTTCTAAAAACGCTGAAGCACTTGAAATCAAAGGTGGTGCAATCGAAGGCGCTGTCGCATCTAAAGAAGAGATTCTTGCTCTTGCAACTCTTCCAAACCGCGAAGGACTTCTTTCTATGCTCCTTTCTGTACTTCAAGCGCCAGTGCGCAACGTTGCTCTTGCAGTCAAAGCGGTTGCAGACAACAAAGAAGACGCAGCTTAATTTTAAGCTACGCAGCGTAGCCTAGCTACGAAAAATCTATTATAAATTTAAAAACATATTTGGAGGAAATAACAATGGCATTGAACATTGAAAACATTATTGCTGAAATTAAAGAAGCTTCAATCCTTGAATTGAACGACCTTGTAAAAGCTATCGAAGAAGAATTTGGTGTAACTGCAGCTGCTCCTGTAGCTGTTGCTGCAGCTGGTGCTGCTGACGCTGGTGCTGCTAAAGATTCATTCGACGTTGAATTGACATCTGCAGGCGACAAAAAAGTTGGCGTTATCAAAGTTGTACGTGAAATCACTGGTCTTGGTCTTAAAGAAGCTAAAGAACTTGTTGACGGTGCACCAGCACTTGTTAAAGAAGGCGTTGCAACTGCAGAAGCTGAAGAAATCAAAGCTAAATTGGAAGAAGCTGGAGCTTCAGTTACTCTTAAATAATAGGGCAACTACATTAGTAGCTTAAAAACATGATTAAACCGCTATTCTTAGGAGTAGCGGTTTTTCTTTTTGTTCGAGAAGGGGCAAAAAAGGGAAAGGAATCTTTAAAAGTGAGGAGAGTTAGATTGAAAGAATCATATTGGTAAATCGAGATGATGGATATTTTTTATCAAGTCATAAATCGTTATCAAACGATAATATTGATTTTCTTACAAATTAAGAGTATAATTTATAAAAATGAGTGTTCACTCAATTTTTGCGAAATTAAGGAGTAAAGAAAATGGTTGTTGAAGCAATAGAGTACAGTCGTTTCGGTAACGAAGAGGTCTTGGATTTGCTGAAGATCGACTCTACAGCCTTGGATGTAAATCAGGTGAGAGTAGAAGTTCATGCTGTTGGTTTAAATCCTATTGATTATAAAACTTTTGAAGGAGCGAAACCCCTTCGATTTTTATCTTTTATGACGAAATTAAGGAAACCAAGTCGTTGGTTTGAATCTAAATCATCTTTATTTCCAAAAGGTGTGGGGAGAGATTTTTCTGGTGTTATTACAGAAGTTGGAAATGAAGTAACTAGGTTTTCAGTAGGAGATAAGGTGTTTGGAACAATGATTAGTGATCCTGGTTTGGGAACTAAGAGGGGAGCTTTAGCAACAGAAATTTGTGTCAATGAATCAGAAATTGTATTGAAACCAGAGATGATCGACATGACTCACGCAGCTACTATGGGAGTAGCTTCTCTAACTGTGGGTGGGGCTTTTAGAAGAATCGGTTTAAATTCAAGAGATACTGTTGTTATTTCAGCTGCAGCAGGAGGTATTGGAAGTATTGCAGTACAGTATGCAGTTGCTAAGGGTGCGACAGTGATCGGAATAGCAAGTAAGAAAAATACAGAGTATCTGAAGTCTTTAGGTGCCATACCAGTAAGTTACGAAGAGAACATCAAGAAGGCTCTTCTATCAGCTAGTCCAACGCCTATTACAAAATTTTTGGATTGTTATGGATCTGATTATGTTGGATTGGCTTTTAGTTTAGGTTTGAAGGGAACAGCTATTGGGACATTAGTACCTTCACCCTATGTTATGATAAAAGGTGCTCAGTTTACTGGTCCGAGACATTCTACATACGATGATTTTAGCACTTTATCTGAAATGGTCTCAGAAGGGAATGTTCAGCTGAAAATTGATCAAGTGTATGACTTTTCTCTAAAGTCAGTTAGAGAAGCCTATCGTAGTCTGAAAATGGGACACAGTCGAGGCAAAAAAGTCGTAAAAGTAAGAGAGTAGAAGAGAGGTGCTAGCGATGGAAAGTTTAGAACAAAAGTATGCTCAGACGTTAGAAGCTAGCAACTTGAGCTTAAAACAACGTCGAGTATTATTATCAAGTTTAAAATTATTCTCAGAAATTGGATTTGAGAATACAACGTCCAGCCTTATTGCCGAACGCGCTGGAGTGTCAGAAGGAACGGTTTTTAGTTACTTTAAAACAAAGGAAGGTATCTTAGAAGCCATTTTATCTACTTTTCTAGAACAGGTTATTCCAGAAGTAATTGCGGATTTCTCAGAAAAAAAATTCACAGTAGATCAAGAAACTTTTCCCTTCTTTTTAAAAAGTATTGTTCGAGATAGGCTCTTTTTTATTCAGGAGAATCAAATGCATGTTAAAATTCTCTTGGGGCGTTCTTTTATTGATAAAAATCTTTCTATCCAGTTAGGAAGTATTATTGTTCAATCTATAATAGAACCAATTAGCCCTGTTTTAAATCAATTTAAAGAAAAAAGACTTATTCTAAATTGGTCAAATGAAAGAATTGTTCGATACATTTTAGCATTGAGTTTTTCTTATCTTATTCCCATGATGTTGAATGATGAAGGAACTATAAACATAGATGAAGCAGTTGATGAGATTGTTGAATGTTTGTCATCTGCCCTAATGAAAGTAAAATAAATTCTGATGTTAAAACTCACTGTTAATGGTGAGTTTTTTGAATTCAACATAAAAACCCCCAATCATAGTGATTGAGGATTAAGCAAATGACTCTTAAACAATACCTTGTGCAATCATAGCGTTTGCTACATTAGTATACTGCCATCTATTCATCTGATAAGGGGGATTTTATCATCCAGATATTCATAGCTGGGTGGCCGGCGGCGTTAGAAAGTGGTTGTTGCAATGCTGTAAAACCATAGTGTTGATAGATGGCCACAGCCGTAGCCAGTTCAGTAGAGGTCTCTAGATAAAGCTGTTCATAACCAGCTAAGTGGGCTTCCCGGAATATCCGCTTTATCAACCTGCTGGAATAACCTTTGCCACGGCTATTTTTAGTGACATACAGTTTTTGTAATTCAGCAATCTTATCGGACACAGGTGCAAAGCCACCGCAGCCAACCAGCAGACCTTCATCTTCCAGAACAAAGTAAGCCGCTCTCTCTTGCTGTTGATAATAGTCGACCAAATGATCTAGATGAGAATCAAAGTAGACAGTTCCTGGTTTGTCAAGCCCGAATTCTTCTAGGCTAGCTCGAATGAGCTGCGCTACAGCTAAATTGTCTCTTACTTCCATCGGCCGTAAGTTCATCATTTGTTCTCCGATAGGATGTATCGACTAATTAAACAATACCTTGTGCAATCATAGCGTTTGCTACATTTTCAAAGGCAGCAATATTAGCTCCTGCAAGGTAGTCTTTATCAAGACCATATGTTTCTGAAGTTGTCTTAGCTGTGTTGAAGATGTTTGTCATGATGTCTTTGAGACGTCCATCAACTTCTTCACGAGTCCATGAGAGGCGAAGACTGTTTTGGCTCATTTCAAGGGCTGAAACGGCTACACCACCAGCGTTGGCAGCTTTTGCAGGTCCGTAGAAGATACCATTTTCTTTGTAAACTTTGATGGCATCAAGGTCGCTTGGCATGTTAGCACCTTCAGATACACAGATAACTCCTTGAGCAACCAAGCGTTTAGCTGCTTCACCGTTGATTTCGTTTTGAGTAGCACATGGAAGAGCGATATCATAGTTACCAGCGTAAGTCCATACAGAACCTTCGTGGTAGCTTGCAGTTGCTTTTTCAGCAGCATACTCAGTCAAGCGAGCACGACGTTTTTCTTTAACATCTACTAAAAGATCGAAGTCGATTCCGTTTTCATCGATGACATAACCATTTGAGTCAGATACAGAGATAACCGTTGCACCAAGTTCAGTTGCTTTTTGAAGAGCATATTGAGCAACGTTACCAGAACCTGAAATAACCACTTTCTTACCAGCAAAGCTGTTACCGTTTGCTTTGAGCATTTCTTCAGTGTAGTAAACCAAACCGTAACCAGTTGCTTCTGGACGAATCAAGCTACCACCAAATCCAAGAGGTTTACCAGTCAAGACACCAGCATCAAATTGGTTAAGGCGTTTGTATTGACCATAAAGGTAACCAATTTCACGTCCACCAACACCGATATCACCAGCAGGTACGTCAAGTGATGGTCCGATGTGTTTTTGTAATTCAGTCATGAAGCTTTGGCAGAAGCGCATCACTTCAGCATCTGTTTTACCTTTAGGATCGAAGTCTGATCCACCTTTACCTCCACCGATTGGAAGTCCAGTCAAGACGTTTTTGAAGATTTGTTCAAATCCGAGGAATTTCAAAATCCCTTGGTTTACAGTTGGGTGGAAACGAAGTCCGCCTTTGTATGGTCCAACAGCTGAGTTGAATTGAACACGGTAACCACGGTTTACTTGAATGTTTCCATCACGGTCAACCCAAGGAACACGGAAAGAAATCACGCGTTCTGGCTCAGTGATACGTGCCAAGATATTTTCTTCGATATACTCAGGGTGTTTTTCAAATACAGGTTCCAAAGTATTGAAAAATTCTTCAACAGCTTGGAGGAATTCAGCCTCGTGCCCGTTACGAGCTTTTACAGTTTCAAACACGCTTTGGATATATTCTTTAGCAGATGTCATATCGTTCTCCTTAAATTCTAATTTAATTATGTGTGTCATTATAGCAGAATTTTTTTTAACTGTAAAGAGAAAAACAAAAATTTTCTAAAAATTCTATCAATTTAGTTTTAGGACTTTTTGAAAATCTATAAAAATACGAACGTTTTTCTTTGAAATATCTTTCTAAAAGAGAAATTGTGAAAATATGGTATAATATTAGCAATAAAAGGAATCTGGAGGATCAGAATCATGGTATCAACGAAAACACAAATTGCTGGTTTTGAGTTTGACAACTGCTTGATGAATGCAGCAGGTGTGGCTTGTATGACGATAGAAGAGCTAGAGGGGGTTAAAAACTCAGCGGCAGGAACCTTTGTCACTAAGACAGCGACCTTGGACTTTCGTCAGGGAAATCCTGAGCCACGATACCAAGATGTTCCGCTTGGTTCTATCAACTCTATGGGTCTACCAAATAATGGCTTAGACTATTATTTGGATTATCTTTTGGATTTGCAGGAAAAAGAGCCAAACCGAACTTTCTTCCTTTCTCTAGTTGGAATGTCTCCAGAGGAAACTCATACTATTTTGAAAAAAGTCCAAGAGAGTGACTTCCGTGGTCTAACTGAACTCAATCTCTCATGCCCAAATGTTCCAGGTAAACCTCAGATTGCCTATGATTTTGAGACCACTGACCGAATTTTGTCAGAAGTATTTGCCTACTTTACCAAACCTCTTGGAATTAAATTGCCACCATATTTTGATATTGTTCACTTTGATCAAGCGGCAGCTATTTTCAACAAATATCCGCTCAAGTTTGTCAACTGCGTTAACTCAATCGGAAACGGTCTTTATATAGAAGATGAGTCGGTCGTGATTCGTCCTAAGAATGGTTTTGGTGGGATTGGTGGAGAGTACATCAAACCGACTGCTTTAGCCAATGTTCACGCTTTCTACCAACGCTTAAATCCTCAAATCCAAATCATTGGAACAGGTGGCGTTCTGACTGGTCGTGATGCCTTTGAACATATCCTCTGTGGAGCGAGTATGGTGCAGGTAGGTACTACTCTTCACAAAGAAGGCGTCGGTGCTTTCGAACGTATTACCAATGAACTGAAAGAAATCATGGCGGAAAAAGGGTACGAAAGCATAGAAGATTTCCGTGGGAAATTGCGCTATATCGATTAAATGAACCAAAAAATCAGAAGAAAGGAGAGAAGATGCTAGCCATTGAAGAAAGTCAGAAGTTGACTTTATCAAATTTACCTAACCTGAGCCTTTTTACAGGGACAGATCAGGGCCAGTTTGAAGTGATGAAGAGTCAGGTATTGAAACAGATTGGTTATGATTCTGCAGATCTCAACTTTGCCTACTTTGATATGAAAGAAGTGGTCTATAAGGATGTGGAACTGGAGTTGGTCAGCCTTCCTTTCTTTGCGGATGAGAAAATCGTGATATTAGACCATTTTGTTGATATCACAACAGCCAAAAAACGCTTTTTAACAGATGATGAGCTCAAGTCGTTTGAAGAATACCTTGATAACCCTTCGCCAACAACCAAGTTGTTGATCTTTGCAGAAGGAAAACTGGATAGCAAAAGACGGTTGGTTAAATTACTTAAGCGTGATGCCAAGATTTTTGACGCAGTAGAAGCCAAAGAACAGGAACTGCGCCAGTATTTCCAAAAGTGGAGCCAGAAACAAGGTCTGCAGTTTGTGGGGCAATCCTTTGAAAATCTACTTATCAAATCTGGTTTTCAATTTAGCGAAATCCAGAAAAATCTCCTCTTTTTACAGTCCTATAAGGCGGATTCTATTATCGAGGAAGAGGATATTGTCAATGCTATTCCCAAGACCTTACAGGACAATATTTTTGATTTAACTCAGTTTATTCTGACTAAAAAGATGGACCAGGCGCGCGATTTGGTGAGAGACTTGACCTTGCAAGGGGAAGATGAAATCAAGTTGATTGCAGTCATGCTGGGACAATTTCGAACTTTTACTCAGGTGAAAATTTTGTCGGAGTCTGGGCAAACAGAAGCGCAGATTGCAAGTAGTCTAGGTAGTTATCTGGGACGGACTCCCAATCCCTATCAAATCAAGTTTGCGCTGAGAGATTCGCGAGGACTTTCCTTGAGCTTTTTGAAGCAAGTTATTTCCTACTTGATTGAGACAGACTATCAGATTAAAACAGGTCTTTATGAAAAAGGTTTCCTTTTTGAAAAGGCACTCTTACAGATTGCTAGTCAGGTCAATTGATACTTTTTTGAAACTACAACCCGCGTCAGGATTATCTTGTCGTGGGTTTCTTGTTGATTTGCTTATTCTATTCGAAAGTATCTCAGTGATTTCTTCATCTATAAGCAAAAAACTTGAAAAAAGTGAATGTTTGCGTTATCATTTTCATATAGAAAGAAAAAGAGGTATTACAGATGGCTATTATCTTACCAGATCTTCCATATGCATACGACGCTTTGGAACCATACATCGATGCAGAAACAATGCACTTGCACCATGACAAACACCATCAAACTTATGTCAACAATGCTAATGCAGCTCTTGAAAAACACCCTGAAATCGGTGAAGACCTTGAAGCCTTGCTTGCTGATGTGGAATCTATCCCAGCTGATATCCGTCAAGCACTTATCAACAATGGTGGTGGACACTTGAACCACGCTCTTTTCTGGGAATTGATGACTCCTGAAAAAACAGCTCCATCAGCAGAACTTGCAGCAGCAATCGATGCAACATTTGGTTCATTTGAAGAATTCCAAGCAGCCTTCACTGCAGCAGCAACAACTCGATTCGGTTCTGGATGGGCGTGGCTGGTTGTTAACAAAGAAGGTAAACTTGAAGTGACTTCAACAGCAAACCAAGACACACCAATCTCAGAAGGCAAAAAACCAATCTTGGGCTTGGATGTTTGGGAACATGCTTACTATGTGAAATACCGCAACGTGCGTCCTGACTACATCAAAGCTTTCTTCTCAGTGATCAACTGGAACAAAGTAGATGAATTGTACGCAGCTGCTAAATAATGGTATATGGAGGGAAGAATTGTTCTTCTCTTTTTTAGGTTATATGATTCGAGTCTGACAAAATCGTCAGACTTTTTTCATTTTTATGAGAAACGTGCTAAGTGCTAGAAATTATGGTAGAATAAAGTATTAAGTAATCGTGGAAAAAGGATATCTATGCGAAAAGAAATTGCACCTGAATTATACAACTATAACAAGTTTCCTGGTCCTGAGTTTCATTTACATGGGGACAAGGTTGAAACTGAAGGGATAGCTTTTTCCTTGGTTGAAAATATCAAGGATGCCTTTGATGTGACGACTTTTAATCAGCGTTTTTCAGAAGTCTTAACCAAGTTTGATTATATCGTTGGGGACTGGAGTAATGAACAACTTCGCCTACGAGGGTTTTACAAGGATGACCGAACAGAGGAAAATCTTGAAAAAATCAGTCGTTTACAAGACTATCTTTTAGAGTATTGTAGTTATGGTTGTGCCTATTTTGTCCTAGAAAATGAAGCCCCTAAGCGAGCATCATTTGACAAGAAAATGCGTAAGAAGGAAGAAGAGACGCCTTCTAGAAAAGGAAAGAAACCGACTCAAACCAAACGAAAACCGAATGCAGATAAGAAAAATAGACGTCGTCAGAAAGACCAGCATTCTCAGAAAGAGGACAAGGGACAACGTCATTTTGTCATTCGTCAGAAGTGAGTGGAGAATAAGGAGAAGAAATGAAACCGTCAATTTATAGTTTAACACGTCAAACCATGCAGGAATGGGTATTGGAGCAGGGAGAAAAGAAATTCCGTGCAGATCAAATCTGGGAATGGCTCTACCGTAAACGTGTGCAGTCATTTGAAGAAATGACCAACCTTTCCAAGGATTTGATTGCTAAGCTCAATGACCAGTTTGTGGTCAATCCCTTGAAACAGCGAATCGTTCAAGAGTCTGCTGATGGGACAGTTAAATATCTTTTTGAATTGCCAGATGGAATGCTGATTGAGACAGTACTGATGAGACAGCACTATGGTTTGTCAGTCTGTGTGACCACTCAGGTCGGCTGTAATATCGGTTGTACCTTCTGTGCCTCTGGTTTGATTAAGAAACAACGTGACCTCAATAATGGGGAAATCGTAGCGCAAATCATGCTGGTTCAGAAATACTTTGATGAGCGTGGTCAGGACGAACGCGTCAGCCATATTGTTGTCATGGGAATTGGTGAACCATTTGATAACTACAACAATGTCTTGAATTTCGTTCGTACTATCAATGATGATAAAGGAATGGCCATCGGTGCTCGTCACATCACGGTTTCAACCTCAGGTTTGGCCCATAAAATTCGTGATTTTGCTAATGAAGGTGTTCAGGTCAATCTTGCCGTTTCCCTTCATGCACCTAACAATGAATTGCGTTCAAGCATCATGAAGATTAACCGTGCCTTTCCAATTGAAAAACTCTTTGCTGCTATTGAGTACTATATCGAAACAACCAACCGTCGTGTGACCTTTGAATACATCATGCTCAATGAAGTTAATGACGGTGTAGAACAAGCCTTGGAATTGGCTGAATTGCTCAAGAATATCAAGAAATTGTCTTATGTAAACTTGATTCCTTATAACCCAGTTAGTGAGCATGACCAATATAGCCGCAGTCCTAAAGAGCGCGTGATGGCCTTCTATGATACGCTTAAGAAAAAAGGGGTTAACTGTGTTGTTCGCCAAGAGCATGGAACTGATATTGATGCAGCTTGTGGACAATTGCGTTCTAATACAATGAAACGTGACCGCCAGAAAGCAGTCGCAGCAGTCAATCCTTAATGATGAAGAAAACTCATAATCATATTTTGGTCTTGGGAGTCATTTTCTATAGCATTTGTATCGTCTACTTTTGTTTTACTCCTCAAGAACATTCTCCCGTGGGAGTGGAAACTCCAGGTATTCAGCATCTTGGACGCCTGGTTTTTCTTTTGACTCCTTTCAATTCTTTCTGGAAACTGGGCGAAGTGAGTGATATGGGACAATTATATTGGATTTTTTTACAAAATATCCTCAATGTCTTCTTGCTTTTTCCTCTGGTCTTTCAACTTATCCATCTTTTTCCAAGTTTAAGGAAAACAAAAAGAGTTCTTCTTTTTAGTTTTCTAGTGAGTCTTGGAATTGAGTGTACACAGTTAGTCTTAGATTTTTTCTTTGATTTCAATCGCGTATTTGAGATTGATGATTTGTGGACCAATACCTTGGGTGGCTATTTAGCTTGGCTACTTTATAAACAATTACATAAAAACAAGATAAGGAATTAAAATGAGTATTTTAGAAGTTAAAAATCTGAGTCACGGTTTTGGTGACCGTGCAATTTTTGAAGATGTGTCCTTCCGTCTCCTAAAGGGGGAACATATCGGTCTGGTTGGTGCCAATGGTGAAGGGAAATCGACCTTTATGAGCATCGTAACTGGTAAGATGTTGCCAGATGAAGGAAAGGTAGAGTGGTCTAAATATGTGACTGCTGGTTACTTGGATCAGTACTCCGTCCTTGCTGAAGGCCAATCTGTTCGTGATGTTCTCCGTACAGCCTTTGATGAGCTATTCAAAGCTGAAGCCCGTATCAATGACCTCTATATGGAAATGGCTGAAGACGGAGCGGATGTTGATGCTCTCATGGAAGAAGTTGGCGAACTCCAAGACCGTCTGGAGAGTCGTGATTTCTATACCTTAGATGCTAAGATTGATGAAGTGGCGCGTGCCCTTGGTGTCATGGACTTTGGCATGGATACGGATGTAACTTCTTTGTCAGGTGGGCAAAGAACCAAGGTTCTTTTGGCCAAACTCCTCCTTGAAAAGCCCGATATCTTACTTTTGGATGAGCCGACCAACTACTTGGATGCTGAGCATATTGACTGGCTCAAGCGCTATCTCCAAAACTATGAAAATGCATTTGTTCTTATTTCACACGATATTCCATTCCTAAATGATGTTATCAATATCGTCTATCATGTGGAAAATCAACAGCTGACGCGTTATTCTGGTGACTACTACCAGTTCCAAGAAGTCTATGCCATGAAGAAATCGCAGCTAGAGGCAGCCTATGAACGTCAACAGAAGGAAATTGCTGACCTCAAGGATTTCGTAGCCCGTAATAAGGCGCGTGTTGCTACTCGTAATATGGCCATGTCTCGCCAGAAGAAATTGGATAAGATGGACATTATCGAGCTTCAAAGTGAAAAACCAAAGCCATCCTTTGATTTTAAACCAGCTCGTACACCTGGGCGCTTTATCTTCCAAGCCAAGAATTTGCAGATTGGTTATGACCGTCCACTTACCAAGCCTTTGAATCTTACCTTTGAACGCAATCAAAAGGTTGCTATTATCGGTGCCAACGGTATCGGGAAAACAACTCTCTTGAAGTCTCTCTTAGGGATTATTTCACCAATCGCTGGGGAAGTTGAACGCGGTGATTACTTAGAACTTGGTTATTTTGAGCAGGAAGTAGAAGGTGGTAATCGCCAAACACCACTTGAAGCTGTCTGGAATGCCTTTCCTGCACTTAACCAAGCAGAAGTTCGTGCAGCCCTTGCCCGTTGTGGTTTGACAACCAAGCATATTGAAAGTCAAATTCAGGTCTTGTCAGGTGGGGAACAAGCCAAGGTTCGTTTCTGTCTCTTGATGAATCGAGAAAACAACGTTTTAGTGCTGGACGAGCCTACAAACCACTTGGATGTGGATGCTAAGGACGAACTCAAACGTGCTCTCAAAGAATACAAGGGATCGATTCTTATGGTCTGTCACGAACCAGACTTCTATGAAGGCTGGATGGATCAAATCTGGGACTTTAACAAGCTAACTTAAAATGAATATAAAAGAAATACAGTACCGAATGTGGGTACTGTATTTTTTAGATTTTTAAGATTTAAAACCGTAGTCTTTCACCACTTCGATGCTATCGATAGTAATAGCAGTAGTTGGTTTGTCTTTCTCATTTTTTTCGGCTTTTGCAATCTTATCTACAACATCCATACCATCAATGACTTGGCCAAAGACTGGGTGCTTGCCATCTAGACTAGGGTTTCCACCTTCTTTGTAGGCTTCGATGATTTTCTTTGGATACTTGCTTGTAGGGAGTTTAGCAGAGGTATCTGTAGAGTTTTGGTTGATGAAGAACTGGCTACCATTGGTGTTTGGTTGACCAGTATTAGCCATCGCAAGAGCTCCACGGATGTTATAGAGATAAGGAGTAATCTCATTTTTGAAACCAGTTCCCTTGTCTTTTGTCTTATCCTTGTCATGCCAGATAGACTGACCACCTGTACCATCTCCCTTTGGATCTCCAGTTTGGACCATAAAGCCATCGATGACACGGTGGAAGGTAATGCCGTTATAGTAGCCTTCTTTGGCATGAGTGAGGAAGTTTTCAACTGCTAGAGGAGCGAGTTTAGGGAAGAGTTTAATGCGGATATCACCTTGACTTGTGTGGAGAATCACTTCGGCTTCATCTTCAGCAACTTCCTTAGAAAGTTGAGGGAAGTTGGCATTCTCATTTGTTAAAGCATCGTTTAAGTCCTTGGCTGATTGGGCTGCTGCTTTGGAGCTCTCTTCAGCGGCCAAGCTAGAATCAACATAATCATCACCACGCAGACTGCGTTGGATACTGCTACATCCAGCAAGGGCTACAGTAGAAAGTAAAAGAAGGGTTGCTAGTTTTTTCATTCTGTTCCTCTCAAAAATTCATTTCTACCATTGTACCCTAAAAGGAAGTGGATTTCAAATATTAGTGACAAGACAGTTTTAGAGAAAATCAACCCCAAAGTCGCTTGATTAGAGATTTTTCTTTGGATGCCGGTCGATAATTTCCTGGTACCGTTCTAGTATCTGCTCCCCCTTTGGAGTCAATTTGTAGCCACGAATTGAAAAGTGACTTGCTAATTCTTCTTCTGAAAAGTTGTCATGAAGGGCTTGGTCCAGATCGGCAGCCTTCATCTTAGATAGTCCTGCAATTCCCTTGCTTTTCAAAATATTCTTTTTCATTGTAGCATTCAGATGGTCAAGTGAATCAAAAGCAGTTTCAATGACAGTATAACCTTTTTCTACCAGAGTTTTTAGATGTTTTGGGGCATCAATGCCATAAGTATACTCAAAGTATTTAGGAAACCAGGTTTCGGTGGTAAAAGTGCCAAACTGGATTCTCCAGAGTAGAATGATATCACTTGCTAGTAAATCATCTGTTAATAGTTCCATGTTTCGTTTGGGAACGGGCTTGGGATTTAGGAGCCAAGCATCCAAATCACGTTCAGGAGAGATGAAGGGTTTGACTTGGTGGTCTTTATAAAATTTTTCTAAAATAGTATTCACGGATAGCCTCTTTCTGATGTTCCTTTAAAATTATAACAAATTTCTAAAAGCTTTAAAAATTTTATAGTCTGTCAAGTTTTTTTCTTGACACCTGTCAGAAATCTGCTATAATAGAACATGTGCTAAATAGCTCAGCTATTTCACCGAAATAAAAAATAAGAAAAGAGACTTTAAAAATGGCAGTTAAAATCCGTTTAACTCGTATGGGTTCTAAGAAAAAACCTTTCTACCGTATCAACGTAGCAGATTCACGTTCACCACGTGATGGACGTTTCATCGAAACAGTTGGAACTTACAACCCACTTGTTGCTGAAAACCAAGTAACTTTGAAAGAAGACCGCGTTCTTGCATGGTTGGCTGATGGAGCTCAACCTTCAGATACAGTTCGTAACATCCTTTCAAAAGAAGGCGTATTGAAAAAATTCCACGATTCTAAATTCTCAAAATAAGTTTAAAGTAGGTTGACAGATGGATACGATTGAAAATCTCATTATTGCGATTGTGAAACCCTTGATTTCACAACCAGATGCCTTAACTATCAAGATTGAAGATACACCAGAATTTTTGGAATATCATTTGGATCTTGATCAAAGTGATGTGGGTCGTGTAATCGGTCGTAAGGGTCGCACTATTTCTGCGATAAGAACGATTGTCTACTCTGTCCCAACTGAAGACAAAAAAGTAAGAATCGTTATTGACGAAAAATAAGAAGGGCGGGATGAATGTCTCGCTTTTTTGTGTGGAGAAGTGTAAAATAGCATCTATCAAGTAACAGCATAATCGGGATTTGGAAAGATGTTTGAAGGGGGACTGGAAAAGAATGAACATTGATTTTATTTTAAACATAGATTGGGCAATGTACATTGATTGGTTATTGCGAATTTTACAGATTTCGACTTTTATAGGTGTAATTTTAAAAATTAGTTTTCAGAATAAGGCCTATATCAATAATATCGAAATTCAGGTAATTAAACCAATCGAATTTGATTCCTTACATACGAGATTTCATCATATATATGAGTTTAAACATGATGAAAATGATAAACATTATCACCATTTGATTTTTTATCCAAAGGAAGTTGATATTGAAATTATAGAATTTTATTCATTAATCTATGATTCAAAAAGTAATCGTTTAGTTGATAATGATAAACTGCATATAGTTAAAAATTTAAAGAATTATACATGCTTATTGATTCATACAAATTTACCAGAGAATATGCCTAGTTTAAGAATGAAATGGAAAACAAGTCAGGGTGAAATTGGCGAGTATACATTTTATAGTAATATGTATAATGGGAATGTGAATATCTCATCTTTCAAATATAAATTAACATTAAAGAGGAAACTATTAGCACTTTTTGGACTATAGCGACTCCTCTATGTATCTTCCTCTAACTTGAGAAAATCCCTGGAACGTGATAAAATAAAGGATAGAAATAGACTACAGGAGACAAGATGAACTACTTTAATGTTGGGAAAATCGTCAATACGCAGGGGTTACAGGGTGAGATGCGAGTCTTGTCTGTGACGGATTTTGCAGAAGAACGGTTTAAAAAAGGGGCTGAGCTGGCCTTGTTTGATGAAAAAGATCAGTTTGTTCAAACAGTGACTATTGCTAGCCACCGTAAACAGAAGAACTTTGACATCATTAAATTCAAAGATATGTACCATATCAACGCTATCGAAAAGTACAAAGGATACAGTCTCAAGGTTGCTGAGGAAGATTTAAACGATTTAGATGATGGTGAGTTCTACTATCATGAGATTATCGGTTTGGAAGTCTATGAGGGGGATAACTTGATTGGAACCATCAAAGAAATCCTGCAACCAGGTGCTAACGATGTCTGGGTGGTCAAACGAAAAGGCAAGCGTGATTTGTTATTGCCTTACATCCCACCAGTGATTCTCAATGTTGATATTCCGAATAACCGCGTCGATGTGGAAATCTTAGAAGGGTTAGACGATGAAGATTGATATTTTAACCCTTTTTCCAGAGATGTTTTCTCCGCTAGAGCACTCAATCGTTGGAAAGGCACGTGAAAAAGGGCTCTTGGATATCCAGTATCATAATTTTCGAGAATATGCTGAAAAGGCCCGCCATGTCGACGATGAGCCCTACGGAGGCGGTCAGGGGATGTTGCTCCGAGCCCAACCTATTTTCGATGCCTTTGATGCTATTGAAAAGAAAAATCCTCGCGTCATTCTCCTAGATCCAGCTGGAAAGCAGTTTGATCAGGCCTATGCTGAGGATTTGGCCAAAGAAGAGGAACTGATCTTTATCTGTGGTCACTATGAGGGCTATGATGAGCGCATTAAGACCTTGGTGACAGATGAGATTTCCTTGGGGGACTATGTCTTGACTGGTGGGGAATTGGCGGCCATGACCATGATTGATGCGACGGTTCGCCTGATTCCAGAAGTGATTGGTAAGGAGTCCAGCCACCAAGATGATAGTTTTTCTTCAGGCCTTCTTGAATACCCCCAGTACACACGTCCCTATGATTATCGAGGCATGGTTGTCCCAGATGTACTGATGAGTGGACACCATGAAAAGATTCGTCAGTGGCGATTGTATGAGAGTTTAAAGAAAACCTACGAGCGCAGACCAGATTTGTTAGAAAATTATCAACTGACAGCAGAAGAAGAAAAAATGCTGGCAGAAATCAAAGAAAACAAAGAATAAAGGAGAAACCTATGCAAGTAATCAAACGTGATGGAGAAATTGCTGAATTTAATCCAGATAAGATTTACCAGGCTATCTTAAAGGCAGCTCAGACTGTCTATGTATTGACAGATGATTTGCGTCAAAACCTTGCACAAGTTACTAAGAAAGTGGTTTTGGATTTGGAAGAAGCCAAGGTGGAACGTGCTACCATCAGCATGATTCAGTCTTTGGTTGAGCATCGTTTATTGGGTGCAGGTTACATTACCATTGCTGAACACTACATTTCCTATCGTCTACAACGTGATTTGGAAAGAAGTGGCTATGGAGATCATATCGCCGTTCATTTACATTTTGAACAAGTTCGCTAAGAAAAAGAGTGGGATGAAGCAACTACATCTCACTCTTTCTTAAATCTATTTTTTTGGGCTGTTTGGACAGTTGAAGGGACAAATCTCAGGCGTTGAATATCGCTTATACGGATAATACGGCTAACATTTTTGGCAAAATTTTTCACGATAATCTGCTGGCGTTGCTGATCGTATTTGATGATATCACCTGTAAAACTTGTCTCAGACAAGATAAGATGAACAGCAGTTTGTTTCTGGACAGCCTCTTCAATAGTGGCTGTAAGGGAGTTGGTTTCAGTCTGGTCAGGTTGGTCATGTCCATTTAAAAAGTCATGTATTTTATCTAGTATTTGCTGGAATTTATGTCTCATATTGGCCTCCCTTCTTTTATATCAATATTATATAAAATTTTCCTAAAATCTACAAGATTTTACGAATAAACTAATGAAAGCTAAAAAAGGAGAAGAAAATGGCAGAATTTACATTTGAAATCGAAGAGCATTTGTTGACTCTTTCTGAAAACGAAAAAGGTTGGACCAAGGAAATCAACCGCGTGAGCTTTAATGGTGCTCCTGCAAAGTTTGATATTCGTGCTTGGAGTCCAGACCATACTAAAATGGGCAAGGGAATTACTCTCTCAAATGAAGAATTTCAAATGATGGTGGATGCCTTTAAAGGCAACTAAGTTTTCAAAATGGAAAAAAAGGATATTGAGTTATGACAACTCGATATCCTTTTTTAGTTAGTAAAGTAAGCCTGATTTTTAAGGCGTTGAAGTAGTGGACGGCTAATAATACTAATAGCAATAATTTTACCAAAATCTGGTATGATAAAGGGAAATACCCCCACAACAAGAGCTTTTTCAAATGGCATTCCAGCTAGGAAATGCAAGCCAATGATTCCACCGACAAAGACAAGGGCATCACCCAAGAGGTTTGCAAGAAAAATCTTGACAACTCCACTCTTGCTGTTAGTTATGGAAGAAGTAAGTCCAGAGTATACAAGATAAAACCAAAGATAACCTGCAGTAGGACCAACCAAAGCATGAAATCCAGCTCCACCTCCTGCAAAGACAGGAAGACCGATAGCACCTAGAAGAAGATAGAGTCCAACAGAAAGTACAGCCTCTCTCGGTCTAAAGACAGTAGCAATCAAGCCGATTGCAAAGTTCTGCAGAGTGAAGGGCACAGGTCCAATTGGAAGACTGATTTGTGCCAAAACAGCAATGAGAGCAGCCCCAATAGCAGGGATAGCATAAACGTGAGTTTTTTTCAAAATAGTTAACCTCTTTTCTGATGTATAGTAACTATTATACTCGTGGAGTAATTATTGTCAACCGATTTTTAAAAACAAGGTAACAAAAGCTGTAACGGCCGATTTGCTGACTGGGTAAGTTGGATAATCCCATTTTATCAAAAAAATATACTATAAATACTTGACAAACTAAAAAATAAGTGCTACATTAATAAATGTAAACGGATACATTTATATGTGTTCAATTTTAAAAGGAGGGGTAGTTATGAGATATTTTAACGACTCTAGATACCATAACGGTTAAAAACCTAAATATAATCAATTCATATTAAAGTAATATGGATGGACTAAAAAGGGGACTGTTGCTTATTCTTCATCAAATATTTTAATTAAAGGAGAAGTAAAATGAAAAAAAGAATTAACAAGAAAGCATCTGTTTTTCTAGTCGCAAGTGTTTTAAGTTTTAGCTTTGCTACTGTAGCTAGTATTGTTAGTGCAACTACAGCACACCCTGCTCCAAGTCCCATTATTGATGTATGGGAATATGGTGTAAATGATAACTCTGGTTATTCGAATTACTTTGTTAGTTCTCCAGATAATATTGGTTCAAAATCTTCAGTAACGAATTTTTGGGGAACAGTTAAAGCTCAGGATAAACAAGATTATGGATGGGCATATTCAAGTGCTACAAAATCTTGGAGCGATGTTCGATTAAATGCATATTGGGATTATTATAGATTTTAAAAATAATTTATGAAAACAAGAGACCCAATTATAAAATAGGGTCTCTTGTAATATGGTAATTGCTTATGAAATTAAAATTATGTATCATTGGATTCTTCTTCTGTTTGATTGCTGCAATTGGTTGGGTCACTATTAGCGATACAGAAATGCCCATACCTTTACCAATTGATGGTGCTTTTTCTATTCAAGGAAAAAGCAATCTTTCAAATAACGAAATATACGAAATGGTTCGTGATTTATCAAAATCGGAAAAGGTTACCATTTACAAGCCCATCGTTCAGAGTTCGGGTCAGTTGAGGTATGTAAATTTTGATGATGTAAATAATGAACAATTAAAGTCCGCACCAATAATAGGGATGTATTACACCCTTGGGAAAATGGATATAGATAGTTTGAAACCACTTACGATGACGGGGTTGCAAACAGTATATATGGCTTATCCTTGGTATATAGGAGGAATGTTACAATTTACTGGAACTTTAAGAATACTGTTAATGGGTTCAATTTACTTAACTTTATTAGTTGTGTTATTTGTTGTTAGAACGAAGCAGATTAAAGAAGGAGTGATACGACGTTCTTTGGGATTGCCTGTATACGATCTAAGAAGAGATTATGGTATTTCTCTTATTTTTGAACTGATTATGATGGCTTTATTGATGATTTCTTACAGTTCTTTTTTGGGAAATGGTTTCTTCACCTATAGTTCTAAGTTATTTTTCTCTCTGATTTTAACGAATTTTATACTATTTCAAATCATTGATCTCATCACCTTTGTTTTATTTTGGTTGACGATTCAGGTTGAAAAGCCTATTGAAATTATTAAAAACAAGGCAAAAAATAAACTTATTTTTGTCGTATGGCTTGCCATTATTTCGATTATTATCCTTATCTCAGGAGTTTTTTTACAAGAAACAAAGAGTAGTCAATCCAGTATTAACATTCAGATACAGAATTTAGTACCATGGGACACAGTAAAAGACTGGAGAAGGATTGAGTTCCTTGGAATTGAAAGTAACTCTACTAAAAATGGAGAAGTTAATGATTCGGATGGTCAGTATCTACAGATAGCTGCTTCCTTAAAAAACTTAGATTATTTATATATAGATCGATCCTCAGCATATGTTCCAGATTTCATGAAAACTTCACATGTTATGGAAAATTTTTCTAAACAATTAGAAAATGACGGAATAACGAATCCAGAAATAAATAAAGAGTTGATTTATATCAATCAAACAGGTGCTAACCTACAAAATAAAGTGAATGGAACAAACTATCATCTTTTAGATAATAAGATAGCAACCATTTATATTCCTGAGAAATGGAAAGAAAATCAGAAATCTATTGAGAATACAGTTGTAGCAGAACAATTTATTGGAACAAACTATACAAAAGAAGAAATTGCAGTACAAATAATTCCTGATGGTGATAAAATTTTTTATTTCAATGAAGATGCTGATGATAATCATAAAATGAAAGAGCTTTTACCAATGGCAAGTGTAGCAGATAGCACAGATAACATTGTTGTTGTGTTAGATACGGACAAAATGATTGAAAACAACAAGTTTTCTTTGGCTAGTAATATAACAACTAAGTCTCTTTTTAGTCCTGAGGCGGTAAATAAAATAAATGAAATGGCTACCCAGTTGAATTTTTCAATGAATCCAGTAGATGTTTACCAAATTGTGAAATTAAAGATCCAGTCCTTAGAGCACCAAATTCTACTTTCACAAATTTTGCAGAAGATAATTTACAGTATTGTCTTTATACTCATTTATCAATATGTCCAACTTTATATTGCCCTAAAACAGAATGAATATGTGAAAAAAATTATTTTGGGTCTGTCAAAAACATATATAGCAATTTCAAGTCTCAAGTATTTTATGATGACTATTACAATCGTTATCCTATTTACATTTCTTATGACAGGTCAAATAGAGTTGCTATATATTGGTCTTGCTTCTCTGCTCGTTTTGATGTTGTCAATAATCATGAGTTTTAGAAAATTATCTGAAAGCTACACTAAAATTTTAAAAGGAGATGAAACATGACAATTGACCTTTTGAACGTTTCAAAAAGTTTCGGCTCAAAGAAGATCTTTACAGACTTAAATTTAAAATTTGAATCTGGAAAAAGTTATGCATTGATTGGAGGTTCTGGCTCTGGTAAAAGTACCCTTCTTAATATTATAGGAAGATTAGAAAAAATTGACAGTGGGAATGTTTTAGTTGATAAACAAGATATTTGGAAGATAAAAGAAAGAACTTTTTTTAAAAATACTGTTGGATATGTATTTCAGAATTATTCTTTAATAGATAACAAAACAGTATATGATAATTTGAAACTTATCACTAAAGACAAAAAAACAATAACTGATGTACTTGAAAAAGTAGGACTGTCAAGTGACTATTTACATCAAAAAATATATGAATTGTCTGGAGGGCAGGCTCAACGTGTAGCTATTGCCAGAATGTTAATGAAACCACGTAAAATTATCTTAGCAGATGAGCCTACAGGAGCTTTAGATGGTGAGATTGGAAAAGAAATTATTCGTTTATTATTGAATGAAAGAGATGAAGATAAATATGTCATTATAGCGACGCATGATCCAGCTGTCTATAACGAAGTTGATGTGATCATTGATATGAAAGATATAGGGGATAATGTATGAAAAAGATAATTTATATTGCTTTGATCTTTGTAGCTGGAATGCTTGCCATTTTCTTCTTTGGAAAACAAATGATCACAAAAGAAAATACCAATAAACCAACACTGGAGTTAATAGTCTATACGCTTTCTTCTACTGATACAGAAAAATGGAATAAAGTGAAACAAGTAGAAACGGAAGAAGCTACATATATCATAACTGTGAAAGAAGTAGCGTCTTCAGAAGAAGTATTTTCAAACATCATTGCAAATGGAGCTGCTGCGGGGTTCGGAGTTCGTGAAGAAGAAGTGAAGCAATTTAATAATAATTTAGGAGACACTATTGAGGACTCTAAGCATAATAAACTCATTGGAATAGAATTTTTTACTTTTTCTAATGCTGACGAGGGATTTGTAGTAGCAAATTTTGACTACGGTAGTGAAGAGTTGAATTCTAAGAAAAAAGAGATAAAAGACTTATATAAAAAAATATATGAATCTTTTAAAGAAAAGAATAGATGATTGTGTTATAATCCTTATATTTTGCTATGGTTTGTTAATTGATTTTTGCATATCTTATTTCAACATACTATAAAATAAAACATAAGAAAACGAGTATCTCCAACTACGGAAATACTCGCTTTTTGATATTTAGAAGTGTTTTTTGCTCTGCTTCTTTTATTTCGATTAACGCATAGTTACAAATTCTTCAGATGCAGTTGGGTGAATCGCCACAGTTGCATCAAAGTCTGCCTTGGTTGCTCCCATTTTGATAGCAACAGCAAATCCTTGAATCATTTCATCAACACCATAGCCAATTCCATGAAGTCCGACAACTTTTTCTTCTGAACCAGCTGTTATGAGTTTGAAACGTGTTTCTTGACGGTTGCGAGTGCAAGCAGAGTACATAGATGCAAAGCTTGATTTATAAACCTTGATTTGGTCTTGACCGTATTCGTTAATAGCTTGCTCTTCTGTTAAGCCAACAGTTCCGATAGCAGGGTGTGAAAAGACAACAGTTGGAATAGTTGAGTAATCCATTTTTGCAGTAGTTTTTCCGTTAAAGAGACGTTCAGATAGGGTACGTCCGGCCTTGATTGCAACTGGAGTCAGTTCTTTCTCGCCCGTTACATCACCTAGAGCGTAGATTCCCTCAACAACAGTATTTTGGTATTCATCTACTTGGATAAAGCCACGTTCATTCAGCGTGACTCCAGCTTTTTCAAGTTGCAATCCCTTAACGTTTGGACGGCGACCAGTAGCCCAGATAACTTGGCTAGCTGTGTGACTAGTACCATCTTCGAAATGAATGGTAATGCCTTCAGCAGTTTTTTCTAACTTGACAGGGACTTTGTGAGTATGAAGTGGCAAGTTTGTTCTTTCCATTTCCTTGACCAAACCTTCAACGATGTAAGAATCAAAACCACGTAAAGGACGATCGCGGCGAACAAAGAGATCTGTCTTGACACCAAAAGTGTGGAGTACGCCAGCCAATTCAACAGCAATATAACCAGCGCCTAGAATAGCAACTGACTCTGGCAATTCTTCCCAGGCAAATACATCATCAGAAGAGCCGCCTAGTTCTGCACCAGGAATATTAGGAATACTTGGATGGGCACCAGTAGCAATCACGATATGTTTGGCACGAATCAGTTCACCATTTACGCTGACAGTATGAGAATCTACAAATTCCGCATGACCTTCAATCAAGTCTACACCGTTGCGTTTAAAGCTGCCATCATAAGAAGAACGAGCGCGATCAATGTAGGCTTCACGATTACGACGTAGGGTTGCAAAGTCAAAGTTAAGATCAGTAGTCTTAAAGCCGTAGTCTTGTCCAAATTGATGGAAAGTCTCAGCGATTTGCGCCCCGTACCACATGATTTTTTTAGGAACACAACCGACGTTGACGCAAGTTCCACCTAGTTTCTTTTCCTCAATAACGGCCGCTTTGGCTCCGTGTTCACCAGCACGGTTCATGGTAGCAATTCCTCCACTACCTCCACCGATAGCAATGATATCGTATTCTCTCATTGTAAACTCCTTTGTACTCTTCTAAATAGTAGAGTGTCATTTTTTGATAGTCATATTCTATCTTTTTTTTGATGTGATTGCAAAAATCTGCTACGTTCAAAAAAATTAAAGAAAAGGCTTGCAAAAAAGAAAAATAAAGTGTATTATATAACTAGTACAATGATTGCAAAATGAATTCCGAACAATAATTGAATCCTGAAATGTCATTATTTCGTTCTAAACGGTTATTGTTTATATTTGGTAATTTTTGTATAATATTGTTAAGGACTTTAAATCAAAAAGGAGTTTCATTATGAAAAAGAATAGTAAAGCTAAAAAGTGGCAATTGTATGCAGCAATCGGTGCTGCAAGTGTAGTTGTATTGGGTGCTGGAGGGATTTTACTCTTTAGACAACCATCTCAAACCGCTGTAAAAGATGAGGCTACTCATCTTGTTGTTGCCAAGGAAGGAAGCGTCGCATCCTCTGTTTTATTATCAGGGACAGTAACGGCAAAAAATGAACAATATGTTTATTTTGATGCTAGTAAGGGAGATTTAGATGAGATCCTTGTTTCTGTGGGTGATAAGGTTAGTGAAGGACAGGCTTTAGTTAAGTACAGTAGTTCAGAAGCCCAGGCGGCCTATGATTCAGCTAGTCGAGCAGTTGCTAAGGCAGATCGTCATATCAACGAACTCAACCAAGCGCGAAATGAAGCCGCTTCAGCTCCGACTCCACAGTTGCCAACACCAGCAGGAGGCGAAGGTGTAGCAGCCCAAACTCCAGCTCCAGTCTCAGGAAATTCAGTGTCATCTATTGATGCACAATTAGGTGATGCTCGTGATGCTCGTGCAGATGCAGCAGCGCAATTAAGCAAGGCTCAAAGTCAGTTGGATGCAATGACGGTTCTCAGTACCCTAGAGGGAACTGTGGTCGAAGTCAACCGTAATGTTTCTAAATCTCCAACTGGAGCTAGCCAGGTGGTAGTTCATGTCGTTAGCAATGAAAACTTGCAAGTTAAGGGGGAACTATCTGAATATAACCTTGCCAACCTCTCTGTAGGACAAGAAGTAACCTTTACTTCTAAAGTTTATCAAGATAAGAGCTGGACAGGTAAGCTTAGCTATATTTCTGACTACCCTAAAAACAATGGAGAAGCAGCAAGTGCAGCTGCAGCAGCAGGCGGTAACTCTGGTTCTAAATATCCATATACCATCGATGTTACAAGTGAAATCGGTGACTTGAAACAAGGATTCTCAGTAAGTGTTGAGGTTAAGAATAAGAGTAAAGCTATTCTAGTTCCTTTAACAAGTGTTGTGACTGAAAATGATAAGAACTATGTCTGGGTACTTGACGAGCAGAAAAAGGCCAAGAAAGTGGAAGTCGGTTTGGGAAATGCTGATGCAGACAACCAAGAAATCACTTCAGGTCTGACAAATGGAGTCAAGGTCATCAGTAACCCAACGTCTTCTCTAGAGGAAGGAAAAGAGGTGAAGGCTGATGAAGAAACTAATTAGTTTAAAAAATATCTGCAGAAGTTACCGAAATGGTGACCAAGAGCTGCAGGTTCTCAAAAATATCAACCTAGAAGTGAATGAGGGTGAGTTTGTTGCCATCATGGGACCATCGGGTTCTGGTAAGTCTACTCTAATGAATACCATTGGCATGTTGGATACACCAACCAGTGGAGAGTATTATCTTGAAGGACAAGAAGTAGCTGGACTGGGTGAAAAACAGTTAGCCAAGGTCCGTAACCAACAAATCGGATTTGTCTTTCAGCAGTTCTTTCTTCTATCCAAACTCAATGCTCTACAAAATGTAGAATTGCCCTTGATTTATGCAGGAGTTTCGGCTTCAAAACGTCGCAAGTTAGCCGAGGAATATTTAGATAAGGTTGAGTTGACAGAACGTAGTCACCATTTGCCTTCGGAATTATCTGGTGGTCAAAAACAACGTGTAGCTATCGCGCGTGCCTTGGTAAACAATCCTTCTATTATCCTAGCGGATGAACCGACAGGAGCCTTGGATACCAAAACAGGGAACCAAATTATGCAACTGTTGGTTGAACTAAATAAAGAAGGAAAAACCATTATCATGGTAACGCATGAGCCTGAAATCGCTGCTTATGCTAAACGCCAGATTGTCATTCGAGATGGAGTTATTTCGTCTGACAGTGCGCAGTTAGAAAGGGAGGAAAACTAAGATGCAGAATCTGAAATTTGCCTTTTCATCTATCATGGCCCACAAGATGCGCTCTTTTCTCACTATGATTGGGATTATCATTGGTGTTTCATCAGTTGTTGTGATTATGGCTCTAGGTGATTCCATGTCTCGTCAGGTCAATAAGAATATGACCAAGTCACAGAAGAATATCCATGTCTTTTTCTCGCCTATTAAAAGTAAAGATGGTTCTTTTACCCAAAAACAATCAGCTTTGACAGTTTCTGGGAAAGAAGAGGAAGTTCCTGTTGAACCACCAAAACCGCAAGAAGCTTGGGTCAAGGAGGCAGCCAAACTCAAGGGTGTGGACAGTTACTATGTAACCAACTCAACGAATACCACCTTATCTTATAAAGATAAAAAGGTGGAGCGAGCTAGCTTGACAGGTGGAAATGTTACTTACATGAAGGCGGTTGAAAATGAAATTGTTGCAGGTCGCAGTCTCATAGCTCAGGATTATAAAGATGTGGCCAGTGTCATTTTGCTAGACCAAGAACTTGCTAATAGCCTGTTTGGATCTGCTCAAGAAGCTGTTAACCAGGTTATAGATGTTGGTGGCTTTAGCTATCGTGTCATTGGTGTCTATACCAGCGATGAGGCTAAGACTGCCAAGACTTTTGGTATTGGTGGACTTCCGATTACGACTAATATTTCTCTTGCAAATAACTTCAATATGGATGAGATTTCTGATATTGTCTTCCGAGTTAATGATACCAGTTTGACACCAACTGTAGGACCAGAATTAGCTAGAAAAATGACCGAAATTGCTGGTCTTCAGCAAGGGGAGTATCAGGTGGCAGATGCGACTGCAGCCTTCCAAGAAGTACAACAACTTTTTGGATTTATAACTACGATTATTAGTGCCATCGCAGGAATTTCTCTCTTTGTTGGAGGAACTGGTGTGATGAACATTATGCTTGTTTCGGTGACGGAGCGTACGCGTGAGATTGGTCTCCGTAAGGCTTTGGGCGCGACACGTGCTAATATTTTAATTCAGTTTTTGATTGAATCCATGATTTTGACCTTGCTTGGCGGAGTCATTGGTTTGACAATTGCGACAGGCTTAACCGCTATAGCTGGTATACTCTTGCAAGGATTGATAGCGGGTATAGAAGTGGGAGTATCAATCCCAGTTGCCCTATTTAGTCTTGCAGTTTCGGCTAGTGTTGGTATGATTTTTGGGGTATTACCAGCCAATAAAGCGTCTAAACTTGATCCAATCGAAGCCCTTCGTTATGAATAAGATTAACAAGATGGACACTCGTCTATCTTGTTTTTGTATGGATTTCCCTATCGAAAATCATTAAAAATGTGATATAATGAAGTGTTAGAAAAACAGGTTTCATTTGCCTGGAAAGGAAAAATTATGTCTGAAAAGAATTTTTATATTACAACGCCGATTTACTATCCATCTGGTAAACTTCATATCGGTTCTGCCTACACAACCATCGCCTGTGATGTCCTAGCTCGTTACAAACGTCTCATGGGCTACGATGTCTTTTATTTGACAGGTCTTGATGAACATGGTCAGAAAATCCAGCAGAAAGCTGAAGAAGCTGGTATCACACCTCAAGCCTATGTTGATGGGATGGTAGTTGGAGTCAAAGAACTCTGGCAATTACTAGATATCTCATACGATAAATTTATCCGTACAACTGATGATTACCATGAAAAAGTAGTGGCGCAGGTCTTTGAACGCTTGCTTGCTCAAGATGATATTTACTTGGGTGAATATTCTGGTTGGTATTCAGTCTCAGATGAGGAATTCTTTACAGAAAGCCAGCTTGCGGAGGTTTTCCGTGACGAAGCTGGAAATGTGACTGGCGGTATCGCTCCATCAGGTCACGAAGTGGAATGGGTATCTGAAGAATCATACTTCCTCCGCCTCAGCAAATACCAAGATCGTTTGGTCGAATTTTTCAAAGCCCATCCTGAATTCATCACGCCAGATGGTCGCCTTAATGAAATGCTTCGCAACTTCATCGAGCCAGGTTTAGAGGATTTGGCAGTTTCTCGTACAACCTTTACATGGGGTGTTCCAGTACCATCTAATCCAAAACACGTTGTCTATGTTTGGATTGATGCCCTTCTTAACTATGCGACAGCTCTTGGCTACGGTCAAGATGAACATGGTAACTTTGACAAGTTCTGGAATGGAACAGTCTTCCATATGGTAGGAAAAGACATCCTTCGTTTCCACTCAATCTATTGGCCAATCCTTCTTATGATGTTAGATATCAAATTGCCAGATCGTTTGATTGCCCATGGTTGGTTTGTCATGAAAGACGGCAAAATGTCTAAGTCTAAAGGGAATGTGGTCTATCCTGAAATGTTGGTAGAGCGTTACGGACTGGATCCGCTTCGTTACTACCTCATGCGTAGCCTTCCAGTTGGTTCAGACGGAACCTTCACTCCGGAAGACTATGTCGGCCGTATCAACTATGAATTGGCCAATGATCTTGGGAACCTCCTTAACCGTACGGTTTCTATGATTAACAAGTACTTTGATGGACAAATCCCTGCCTATGTAGAGGGCGTGACAGAATTTGACAATGCTCTTGCTCAAGTAGCTGCTGAATCAATCGCTGATTACCATACACACATGGAAGCAGTTGACTACCCACGTGCACTTGAAGCAGTATGGACTCTTATTTCACGTACAAACAAATACATCGACGAGACAGCTCCATGGGTATTGGCTAAGGATGAAGCTCATCGTGACCAATTGACAAGTGTTATGAGCCACTTGGCAGCTAGTCTTCGTGTCGTAGCTCACTTGATTGAACCATTTATGATGGAAACTAGTCGCGCTGTATTGGCACAACTTGGATTGGAAGAAGTAGCGAGCCTTGAGAACTTGAGTTTGGCTAATTTCCCTGAGGGTGTAACAGTAGTTGCCAAAGGAACACCAATCTTCCCACGTCTGGATATGGAAGAAGAGATTGCCTATATCAAGGAACAAATGGAAGGCAACAAACCAGCAATTGCAAAAGAATGGAATCCAGACGAAGTAGAACTCAAACTTAACAAAGAAGAAATCAAGTTTGAGGACTTTGACAAGGTCGAAATCCGTGTCGCAGAAGTCAAAGAAGTTTCTAAAGTAGAAGGTTCTGATAAGTTGCTTCAATTCCGCCTAGATGCTGGTGATGGAGAAGACCGTCAAATCCTCTCAGGAATTGCAAAATACTATCCAAATGAACAAGAATTGGTCGGCAAGAAAGTCCAAATCGTTGCCAACCTCAAACCACGTAAGATGATGAAAAAATATGTCAGCCAAGGTATGATCCTCTCAGCTGAACATGATGGCAAATTAACCCTTCTCACAGTTGATCCAGCTGTACCAAATGGAAGCGTGATTGGCTAAGATTTAAAAGGACCAGTTTGAACTGGTTCTTTTCTTTTTTAGGTAGCAGTTGATAAAAGTGTCATTCTGCTTTATAATGAAGAAAAACGGAGGAAATTGCCATGAAATACATTCCATTTGGTCAAGATGACAAAGAATTATCAGAAATTGTTCTCGGAATGATGAGAATCAAAGATAAGTCTGTAAAAGAAGTTGAAGAGCTTGTAGAAACAGCACTTTCTGTTGGAATCAATGCTTTCGACTCGGCTGATATATATGGTCGTGGTCGTTGTGAAGAACTGTTAGGTCTTGTCCTAAAAAATCGTCCAGATTTAAGAGAAAAGATGTGGATTCAGTCAAAATGTGGTATTCGCATAGAAGAATTTACCTATTTTGATTTTTCAAAAGAGTATATATTACAATCAGTTGATGGGATTTTAGAAAGATTGCAGGTTGATTATTTAGATAGCTTGCTTCTTCATCGACCAGATGCTTTGATGGAATCTGATCAAGTGGCTCAAGCCTTTGAAATTCTACAAAAATCAGGTAAAGTTCGAGACTTTGGAGTGTCCAACCAAAATCCCATGATGATGGAATTGCTGAAGAAAGAAGTCAAACAACCTCTATCTATCAATCAATTACAATTAAGTGCAGCTTTCACACCTGGTTTTGAAGCAGGTTTTCATGTTAATATGGAAGGCAACAAGGCAGCTTTGCGTGATGGAAGCGTCTTTGAATACTGCAAATTAAATGACATGGTTATCCAGGCCTGGTCAGTCTTGCAGTTCGGATATTTTAAAGGGAATTTTGTTGGAAATGAGAAATTTCAAGCTTTAAATCAAGTACTTGATCGTTTAGCTTTTAAATATGGAGTAACCCCTTCAACTATTGCCATTTCTTGGATATTGCGTTATCCAGCAAAAATGCAGGCAGTCGTAGGTACAACAAATCCTAAGCATTTGATAGAAGCTAGCCAAGCGACAAACTTTAACTTAACAAGAAAAGAATGGTATGAAATTTACATCGCTGCAGGGAATGATTTACCTTAGGAAAAAATGCATTTAAAGAAATCACAGTCAAAAAAATGTTTCAAAACGTTTTTTGTTATGTGGCTATTAGTCTGTCTTGATTCGTTAGGTACGGTTCATAAACGGATGATTATGATTTAACTATTCTGATTTATATACTGGTAGGGAAGTAGTATCCCATAATCGACGGTACGATAGTAGATATTATAAAATGGACTAGAGTCATTTTTGGATTTTGATTGAGTATAAAACATCATAGAGAATAAAAAAATGAGGTTAGGATTTTTTGTCCTAACCTATTTTTACATGTAATAAACAATGGCAATGTATTGGAGGGCAGATGCTGCTAGGATAAAGAGATGCCAAATCATGTGGAAATAAGGTTTTTTCTTGGCATAAAATCCAGCTCCAACTGTATAAGAGAGTCCACCAGTTACCATGAGACTCCAGAAAATTGGTGTCGTTTGACTGATAATGGCAGGAATGATAGCTAGAACCAACCAGCCCATAATCAGGTAAAGAGCAAGGCTGAATTTCTCATTGACCTTTTTAGCAAAGATTTTATAGAGAATGCCAAAGATGGTCGTTCCCCACTGGATGGCAATGATCAGATAGCCAAACCAGTTATTCATTAAGGTCAAGACGACGGGCGTGTAAGATCCAGCGATGGCAACATAAATCATAGAATGGTCAATGATTCGCAAGACATATTTGTGGGTCGAACCATAGGCCATAGAGTGGTAAATGGTGGATGAGAGGAACATGAGAAAGAGACTGATAACGAACATGGAAACGCCGATAGATGATAAAAATCCGTGTGCCTCATAGCTATAGGTGGATGAAATGGGGAGTAAGATGAGCATGATGACTGCACCTACGGCATGGGTCACGCTATTAGCAATCTCCTCTCCAAAACTGAGTTGTTTGCTAAGTTTAAGACTAGTGTTCATTGGATTACCTCCTCTTGTGTATAATGGATTAAGGCTAGAGTTTGATGATAGAGTTTAACGGTTTGGCAGCTAGTTTGGATGATAGAGTTTGCTGGATCAATTCCTTGGTTCATGTAGTCCACAAAAGCATCGTAGAGTTGCTCTGAACTTGCTTGATTTTGTAGAGTATTAAGTGTCTGGGCGATTTCTTGAATAGAAAATACAGACTTAAGGGTTGTGATAGCAATCAAACGGGCAATCTGTTGGCGTTGGTATTTTTTCTTATCAGGCTTTGTCAGGTAACCATGTTTCACATAATTGTTGACCATAGATGCTGTTAGGCCCTTATCTTTATCAGGAGAGATATGGGCGCAGACCTGATTGACATAGAGCAAAACCTGGTCCAGATAGAGGTCAATGTTTGGGATTTCTGCCCATTTAGGGTAGGAAAAGGTGGTTTTCATTTCCAACTCCTTTTTATCTAGTTTTAATAACCAGATTATAAAATAACAAAAACAGAAAGTCAAGTTTTAACTGCTTGTGAAAAGGCTTAAATTATGCTATGATGGGAGAAACTAGTCAGAAATGAGGAGAAAAGATGGAGATTCGTTTAGCTTTTCCAAATGAAGTAGATGCCATCATGCAGGTGATAGAGGATGCTAAAAAAAGTTTAGCAGCTGCTGGTAGTGACCAGTGGCAAAATGGCTATCCAAATGCTGATATTATTATTGAGGATATTATCTCAGGTCAAGCCTATGTGGCCTTGGAAGAGGGAGAACTGCTAGCCTATGCTGCTGTGACCAAGAGTCCAGAGGCAGCCTATGAAGCCATTTATGAAGGAAAATGGCAAGCTGGAGAGTCAGAATATCTGGTTTTTCACCGTATTGCTGTGGCAGCAGATGTGCAGGGACAAGGAGTTGCTCAAACCTTCTTAGAGGGCTTGATTGAAGGCTTTGATTATCTTGATTTTCGTTCAGATACGCATGCTGAAAACAAGGTCATGCAGCATATTTTTGAAAAACTCGGTTTTAAACAGGTTGGTAAGGTTCCAGTTGATGGCGAACGCTTGGCCTATCAAAAATTGAAGAAATAATGCAAAAGAAGTACGCAAAAATGCTCTACTCTTCGCCGATTGGCTGCCTTTCTCTCGTAGCTGATGACCAGTATTTGTATGGCATTTGGGTGCAGGAGCAGAAGCATTTTGAGAGAGGGATAGGAGTTGAAACGATAGAAGTAGTTGTTAGTCATCCCATTTTAGACTCAGTTATTGCTTGCTTAGATGCTTACTTTAAAGGCAAGTCTCAGGATTTATCCAACTTGCCCTTGGCTCCAATCGGAACGGATTTTGAAAAGCGAGTTTGGTCCTATTTACAGGAAATTCCTTATGGTCAGACAGTGACCTATGGGCAAATTGCTCAAGACCTGCAAGTGGCTTCTGCTCAAGCAATTGGTGGAGCAGTGGGACGCAATCCTTGGTCTATCCTAGTACCTTGTCACCGTGTGCTGGGAGCAGGTAAGCGTCTGACAGGTTATGCTGCAGGAGTGGAAAAGAAAGCTTGGCTCTTGGATCATGAAGACGCAGATTTTAAAGATATAAACAATAGAAAGTGAAAGACATGTTAGAATTTATCGAATATCCAAAATGTTCAACTTGTAAAAAAGCAAAACAAGAATTAAACCAACTTGGTGTGGATTACAAAGCCGTCCATATCGTCGAAGAAACACCAAGCCAAGAAATCATTTTAAACTGGATAGAAACATCAGGTTTTGAGTTGAAGCAATTTTTCAACACCAGTGGGATCAAATACCGTGAATTAGGACTGAAAGATAAGGTAGGAAGTCTGTCAAACCAAGAAGCAGCTCAGTTGCTAGCAAGTGATGGTATGTTGTTAAAACGGCCCATTTTAGTAGAAAATGGAACTGTTAAGCAAATCGGTTATCGAAAAGTTTACGAAGAATTGGGACTGAAATAGTTTTTACTTATCTCTTTGATAGATAAAATATATAACCTCCCTGTTTCAAAGTATGATAAACTAGTAGGTAGACAAAGTCTGTATCTGACCGTAGCAAATAATTTCATTGACGGCAGAAGTATGGTAGAATGAATCATTATCAGGAGAGGATGTTTTTATGAATGTTACAACGATTTTAGCATCAGATTGGTACCAAAACTTGATGCAATTGATTCCGGATGGCAAGCTGTTTAGTCTACGTTCGGTCTTTGATGGGATTCCAAGAATTGTCCAACAACTTCCAACAACGATTATGTTGACCATTGGTGGTGCCCTTTTTGGCTTGGTTTTGGCATTGATTTTTGCTATTGTGAAAATCAATCGTGTCAGGATTTTATATCCCTTGCAGGCCTTCTTCGTTAGTTTCTTAAAAGGGACACCGATTTTGGTGCAACTCATGTTGACCTACTACGGGATTCCTTTAGCTTTGAAAGCTCTCAATCAGCAATGGGGTACTGGTCTCAATATCAATGCGATTCCAGCTGCAGCTTTTGCGATCGTTGCCTTTGCTTTTAATGAGGCGGCTTATGCCAGTGAAACCATTCGTGCAGCCATTCTCTCAGTCAATCCTGGTGAGATTGAGGCAGCACGCAGTCTGGGGATGACCCGAGCACAAGTTTATCGTCGCGTGATTATTCCCAATGCGGCCGTTGTGGCGACTCCAACCTTGATTAATTCCTTAATCGGCTTGACCAAGGGAACTTCCCTAGCCTTTAGTGCGGGTGTTGTGGAAGTCTTTGCACAAGCTCAGATTTTGGGTGGAGCTGATTACCGCTATTTTGAACGCTTTATCTCCGTTGCCCTTGTTTATTGGGTAGTCAATATCGGAATTGAAAGCCTCGGTCGTTTCATCGAGAGAAAAATGGCTATTTCTGCACCTGATACAGTGCAAACAGATGTGAAAGGAGACCTTCGTTAATGATTAAGATTTCGAATTTAAGCAAATCCTTTTCAGGACAGACTGTCTTGGATCATCTGGACTTGGATATTCAAAAAGGGGAAGTTGTAGCATTGATTGGTTCTTCAGGAGCTGGAAAATCAACCTTCCTTCGCAGTCTTAATTATCTTGAAACACCTGATAGTGGCTCGATTCAGATTGATGATTTCTCAGTTGATTTTTCTAAAATTACTCAGGAAGAAATCCTTGCCCTACGCCGCAAGCTGTCCATGGTTTTTCAACAGTTTAATTTGTTTGAACGTCGCACAGCACTTGATAATGTGAAAGAAGGCTTAGTTGTTGTCAAGAAATTATCTGACCAAGAAGCGACTAAGATTGCCAAGGAAGAGTTGGCTAAGGTTGGGCTTTCTGACCGTGAGAATCATTACCCTCGTCATTTATCAGGTGGTCAGAAGCAACGGGTTGCCCTAGCGCGTGCTCTTGCCATGAAACCAGATGTCTTGCTCTTAGATGAACCAACTTCAGCTCTTGACCCAGAATTGGTCGGTGAAGTAGAAAAATCTATTGCAGATGCTGCTAAGTCAGGTCAGACCATGATTTTGGTCAGTCATGATATGTCCTTTGTAGCCCAAGTGGCTGATAAGATTCTCTTCTTAGATAAGGGGAAAATCATCGAGTCTGGAACACCGGATGAGATTATCCACCATCCGAAAGAAGAGCGGACAAAAGAATTCTTCGCTAGTTACAAACGAACTTATATTTGATATAATAGATAAAGAAAAACTCAGTTAGCTGGACTAGCTGAGTTTACTCTTTAAAAAAGATAGAAATGAGAGAAATCATGCTACTGCAACTATTTTCTTTATATTTCGAGAGTTTGATCTTGACCACCATCCTCGTCCTGATTTTTTTAGGGATTTGGATTGGACTAAGAGCCATGTCGGGAGTTGATAAGACAGCCAAGGCTCGCCAAGCCCATCTCTATGATATGATTATGATTGGGGTCTTGGTTGTTCCAGTATTATCCTTTGCGGTTATGAGTTTAATTCTTGTTTTCAAGGCATAATCCTTGCTTGATTGACAAGAAAGAGTTAGAATAAAGATAGTTACAACAGGAAAGAAGGAATCTATATGTACGATACTATTATTATCGGTGCTGGACCTGCAGGGATGACTGCGGCCTTATACGCTGCTCGAAGCAATTTGAAAGTAGCCTTGATTGAAGGTGGTCTGCCAGGAGGTCAGATGAATAATACATCTGATATTGAAAATTATCCAGGGTACGCTAATATCAGTGGCCCAGAATTGGCTGAAAAGATGTTTGAACCACTTGAAAATCTTGGTGTTGAACAGATTTATGGTTATGTTGAAAATGTAGAAGACCATGGTGATTTTAAGAAAGTGATTACTGATGACCAAACATATGAAACACGTACAGTTATCGTAGCAACTGGTTCTAAACATCGTCCTTTGGGAGTGCCTGGAGAAGAAGAACTGAACAGTCGTGGTGTTTCTTACTGTGCTGTGTGTGATGGTGCTTTCTTCCGTGACCAAGATTTGTTGGTAGTCGGTGGTGGAGATTCAGCTGTTGAAGAAGCTCTCTTCTTGACTCGTTTTGCTAAGACTGTTACCATCGTTCACCGTCGTGATCAACTTCGTGCCCAAAAGGTTTTACAAGACCGCGCTTTTGCGAATGAGAAAATCAGCTTTATATGGGATTCTGTAGTTAAGGAAATCAAAGGTGAAAATCGAGTAGAATCTGTCGTATTTGAAAATGTGAAAACAGGTCAAGTGACAGAACAAGCCTTCGGTGGCGTCTTTATCTATGTTGGATTGGACCCTCTTAGCGATTTTGTTAAAGAATTGAATATTCAAGATCAGGCAGGCTGGATTGTGACAGATAATCACATGAAAACTGCAGTTGACGGTATCTTTGCAGTTGGAGATGTTCGCTTGAAAGACCTTCGCCAAGTAACAACAGCGGTTGGAGATGGAGCTATCGCTGGTCAAGAAGCTTACAAGTTTATTACCGAACATAGTTAATCATAAAAACGCATAGTATCAGAGTTACAAAAAATTTGACACTATGCGTTTTATTGTGGGAAAATTAATTTCATTTTCTACTGAAATTGAGTTTTGCCAGCCTCTTATATTTTTAGAAAAATCCTTTAATCTTGCTAACGAGGCCATCTAGACCTTCTGAACCAGAAATCAACTGCTGAGCCTGAGAGAAGTATTCGCCAAGCTGTTCTTGATTTTCTGCAACAAATGTTTTTGCAGCTTCGAAATCTTTTGTTTCGATTAACTCTTTTACTTGATTAAACAATCTAATGGGTACATATCAGTTAATTTTTTTAAATTGGGTTTTAAGCTCTATTTTTAGTGTACTCAAAATTAGGGTAGACTATAATTTTTATTCGTTTAGTAAAAAGAAAATGTATATTTTGAAAAAAATTCAAGAAAAAATACTGTTTAAACCTTTTTTCTTGAATAAAAAACGATTTCATAGTAGAATTAGAATTAAGAGTGATGGAGGTCAATCGATGGAAAATCTGAAAAAAATGGCAGGTATCAAGGCTGCTGAGTTTGTCAAGGATGGCATGGTAGTCGGACTTGGAACGGGGTCTACTGCCTATTATTTTGTCGAAGAAATTGGTCGTCGAATCAAGGAAGAAGGATTGCAGATTACAGCTGTGACGACTTCTAGTGTGACTAGTAAACAGGCTGAAGGTCTTAATATCCCACTCAAGTCTATTGACCAAGTAGATTTGGTTGATGTGACGGTTGACGGGGCTGATGAAGTGGATAGTCAGTTTAACGGAATCAAAGGCGGTGGTGGTGCCCTTCTCATGGAGAAGGTTGTGGCAACGCCCTCAAAAGAATATATTTGGGTGGTGGATGAAAGCAAGCTGGTCGACAAACTAGGTGCTTTTAAATTGCCAGTAGAAGTGGTTCAGTATGGTGCAGAACAAGTATTTCGTCGTTTTGAGCGAGCTGGCTACAAACCAAGCTTCCGTGAAAAAGATGGCCAACGTTTTGTGACCGATATGCAGAACTTTATTATTGACTTAGCCTTGGATGTCATCGAAGATCCAATAGCCTTTGGACAAGAATTGGACCATATCGTTGGTGCTGTAGAGCACGGTTTATTCAACCAAATGGTGGATAAGGTCATCGTTGCTGGACGAGATGGAGTTCAGATTTTAACTTCAACAAAAGCAAACTAATCAACATAATAAGGAGATACACTATGTCAAAATTTAATCGTATTCACTTGGTTGTACTGGATTCTGTAGGAATCGGTGCTGCACCAGATGCCAATAACTTTGTCAATGCAGGGGTTCCAGACGGCGCTTCTGATACACTGGGACACATTTCAAAAACAGTTGGTTTAAATGTGCCAAATATGGCTAAAATCGGTCTAGGAAATATTCCTCGTGAAACTCCTCTTAAGACTGTTCCAGCTGAAAGTAATCCAACAGGATATGCAACAAAATTGGAAGAAGTATCCCTTGGTAAGGATACTATGACTGGTCACTGGGAAATCATGGGACTCAACATTACTGAGCCCTTCGATACTTTCTGGAACGGATTCCCAGAAGAAATTCTGACAAAAATCGAAGAATTTTCAGGACGTAAGGTCATTCGTGAAGCCAACAAACCTTACTCAGGTACGGCTGTTATCGATGATTTCGGACCACGTCAGATGGAAACTGGGGAGTTGATTATCTATACTTCAGCTGACCCTGTTTTGCAGATTGCTGCCCACGAAGACATTATTCCTTTAGATGAATTGTACCGTATCTGTGAATACGCTCGTTCGATTACACTTGAACGTCCTGCTCTTCTAGGTCGTATCATTGCCCGTCCATATGTTGGTGAATCAGGTAATTTCACTCGTACGGCAAATCGTCGTGACTTGGCAGTATCTCCATTTGCTCCAACCGTTTTGGATAAATTGAACGAAGCAGGTATCGATACTTACGCTGTTGGTAAAATCAACGATATCTTTAACGGAGCTGGTATCAATCATGACATGGGCCACAACAAGTCAAACAGCCACGGAATTGATACATTATTGAAGACCATGGGACTTGCTGAATTTGAAAAAGGATTCTCCTTCACAAACTTAGTTGACTTTGATGCCCTTTATGGACACCGTCGCAATGCTCATGGCTACCGTGATTGCTTGCATGAGTTTGATGAACGCTTGCCTGAAATTATCGCAGCTATGAGAGAGGATGACCTTCTTTTGATTACTGCTGACCATGGAAATGACCCAACCTATGCAGGAACAGACCACACTCGTGAATATATTCCACTTTTAGCTTACAGCCCTAGCTTTAAGGGAAATGGTGTCATTCCAGTTGGACATTTTGCAGATATCTCAGCGACAGTTGCGGATAACTTTGGTGTTGAAACTGCCATGATTGGGGAAAGTTTCTTAGATAAATTGGTATAAGATGACGCGCTATGCTTTACTGGCTAGGGGCATTAATGTCGGTGGGAAGAATAAGGTTGTTATGTCGCAACTTCGTCAAGAATTGACAGAGTTGGGTTTGGAGAAGGTTGAGACCTACATCAACAGTGGCAATATTTTCTTTACTTCGACAGACCCCAAAGCCCGATTGGTTGAAAAGTTAGAGGCTTTCTTTGAAATCCATTATCCATTTATTCAGAGCTTTTCCTTACTGAGTCTTGAGGACTTTGAAGCAGAACTTGAAAATCTGCCTGAATGGTGGGCCAAAGACCTGGCTCGAAAGGATGTCCTCTTTTACACGGAGGGCTTGGATGTTGGTCAAGTCATTGAGAAAGTTGAAAGTTTGGAACTGAAAGATGAAGTGGTTCATGTTGGAATACTTGGGATTTTCTGGGGGAAATTCACTGAGGAATCCTACTATGCAACTGCCTATCATAAGTACTTACTCAAGATGCCTTTTTATCGCAACATCACCATTCGCAACGCAAAAACCTTTGATAAAATCGGTCAAATGCTAAAAAATAATAAAGGAGATGTATAATGACATTTTTAGATAAGATCAAGGAAACAGCTGCTTTCCTGAAAGATAAAGGAATCCAAGCTCCCGAGTTTGGTCTAATCCTTGGATCAGGTCTGGGAGAACTTGCAGAAGAAATCGAAAATCCAGTTGTAGTAGATTATGCAGACATTCCAAACTGGGGTCGCTCTACAGTCGTCGGACACGCTGGGAAATTGGTATATGGAGAACTTGCAGGTCGAAAAGTCTTGGCTCTTCAAGGTCGCTTCCATTTCTACGAAGGAAATCCTCTTGAAGTCGTGACTTTCCCATTACGTGTGATGAAAGTTCTCGGATGTGAAGGTGTCATTGTTACCAATGCAGCTGGTGGTATTGGCTTTGGTCCTGGTACTTTGATGGCTATCTCAGACCATATCAATATGACGGGGCAAAACCCATTGATGGGTGAAAATTTGGATGACTTTGGTCCACGTTTCCCTGATATGTCTAAAGCCTACACACCAGAATACCGTGCTACTGCCCATGAAGTGGCTAAGAAACTTGGTATCAAGCTTGATGAAGGTGTCTATATCGGTGTAACTGGTCCGACTTATGAGACACCAGCAGAGATTCGTGCCTATAAGACATTGGGGGCAGATGCAGTTGGTATGTCTACTGTTCCTGAAGTTATTGTGGCAGCCCACTCAGGTTTGAAAGTTTTGGGAATTTCATGTATTACTAACTTTGCGGCTGGTTTCCAAGAAGAACTTAACCACGAGGAAGTTGTAGAAGTGACTGAGCGTGTTAAAGGCGACTTTAAAGGATTGCTTAAAGCGATTCTTGCTGAGCTATGAGAAAGAAAATGAGTAGGAAAGTATTTCTGTAAGCTGGAAGATAAATGAAACAGTTAATTTCCATATAGAATTATGAAATGAAAAATGAATGAGGTTCCTATACTTTTATAAACCTCTTCAAATTCTTGCTAACAAAGTATAAAAATGAAATCTTGATGCTAAAGGAGATTAGCTGATTGGAGAATATTGTTGGTAAAGAGGGTGAAAATAATAGAAAGATATATGAATAAATGAGAATTGATCAACGAATTATGCGTTTTGGTATAAAAAAATTAAGTATCGGAGTTGTATCTGTTGCAGTTGGATTTGCTTTTTTAGCACCGACAGGAATTTCTGCCAATGAAGGAAGTCCAGTTGTGAAAAATGAAACTCCTCTAGTAGTAAATGTAACGGATAGTCCGACAAAACTAGAAAATACTGATAAAAAACAGGAAACACCTCTTATAGAGGAAGGGGCAGAAGTTATCCAACCAGCTCCAGAAACAAAAGAAGTCCTTAAAAATCAGAAGGAAGAAGAAAAACTAGAATCTCATAAAACAGAGCCTACTCTAGTTCCTGAAGACGTGAATAAAGAGAAAAATGTAAAGGATGAGGCTATAACTTCTCGTCCTGTGACAGCAGAAGATCTTTTGAAAATCTCAAAAGGAGAACTGCACTCAGAAAATGATTTACTTGACAATTCTCTTTATGGTGGAAAAGTCCTTGATTTAGAAGGTGATGATGATCAGGATGGTATCAAAAATAAGGATGAACTTTATGTTTATCATAAAGATGGTAAGGACTATTTGGGATATAATAGCCATCCTTTACTAGCAGATAGTGATGGAGATGGACTAGAAGACGGGGAAGATGATAACAAGAAACAATGGTATGTCACAGATCGTGATTCCCTCCTTTTTATGGAGTTGGCTTATCGTAATGATGATTACATTGACAAAATTCTAGATCATAAAAATCCTTTTCCAAGTCTTTATCTTGATCGTCAAGAATATAAAATGATGCATAATGAACTGGCACCATTTTGGAAGATGAAAAAGGCTTATCATACAGCAAGTGGCTTGGATGCTTTCTTATTTGAGACCAAGAGCGATCTCCCTTATCTCAAAGATGGAACGGTGCATATGTTGGCTATACGTGGAACAAGACTGAATGATGCAAAAGATTTAAGTACAGATTTTGTTTTGTTTGGAGGAAATAAACCTGCACAAGCGGATGATATCCGTAATGTTGTAAAAGAACTGGCGCAGGATTCCAGCATTACAAATCTGTATATGACAGGTCATTCGCTAGGAGGCTACTTAGCTCAAATAGCAGCAGTTGAAGCTTATCAGAAATATCCTACTTTTTATAATAATGTTTTGAAAAAAGTTACGACATTTAGCGCTCCTAAAGTAATTACTTCTCGAACTATTTGGAATGCAAAAAATGGTTTCTGGGATGTAGGTTTAGAAAGTCGTAAGTTAGCTCTATCTGGTAAAATAAAACATTATGTGGTCGATAATGATAATGTTGTGACATCTTTGATTCGTAATGATAACGATATTGTAACTTTTACAGGTAACTCTAGTTTCAAGCACCGTTCGCGTGGTTATTTTGAAAGTAGAATGAATGCTATCCCGAATTTTAATATTGGAAAACGTGATACGCTTGATAAACATGGTTATCGTGATCCGAAATTGGATAAAGTTTATTTCTTTAAGAAACAACAAGTCCCTCTGTCATCTAGTCAACCAAGCGCTGAACCTCTTGAAAATATAGCTCTAGGGAAACGAGTAACTCAAAGTTCGACAGCTTTTGGAGGAGATGCTAGAAGAGCAGTTGATGGGAAATTAGATGGAAATTACGGACATAATTCTGTCACTCATACAGATTTTCAATCAAAACCTTGGTGGCAAGTCGATTTAGATAAGGAAGAAACGATTCGCCAGATTAATATTTACAATCGAACAGATGCTGCTCAAGATAGACTGACTAATTTTAATGTGATTCTTTTGGATAGTTCTGGAAAAGAAATTGAAAGAAAGCGCATTGCATACTTGCGAGATAGTTCCGCTCAGATTTCAATTGATTATAAGAAAGCTCGTTTTGTACGCATCGAGTTAGATGGATATAACGCTCTCAGTCTTGCAGAAGTCCAAGTATATCGTGCTGAGAATATCGCTTGGAAAAAACAAGCTAAGCAAAGTTCTACTGATTTTGGAGGAGATGCTAGTCGTGCCTTGGATGGCAATACCAATAGTAGTTATAGCCAGCAATCAATTACCCATACAAAATTTGAAAATCAGCCTTGGTGGGAAGTTGATTTAGGTCGTACAGAACAGGTAGGACTTGTTCGCATTCAATTGCGTTAAAAAAATCAAGCTCTAAGCCTTGCAGAAGTAGAAGTTTTTCGATTTGTAGCTAAAAATAATGTAACTACTCAAGTTTCTAAGCCTGTACAACTGTTAAACTACACTCCTGTAAAAGATAAGACCCTAACTATTCAACATAGTGGTGCTTATATTGCACGTTATTCAATATCGTGGGAAGAAGTTACAGTGGATAAAAATGGCCAATCAGTTGTCCGAAGTCGTTCTTGGGAAGGGAATGGGCGTAATCAGACCGCAGGCTTTATCCTCAATCTCCCAATTAAGTCTAATATGCGTAATCTTCGAATTAAGATCGAAAAGAGAACAGGTCTTATCTGGAATAGATGGCAAACAATCTATGACAACAGACCTCTTCTCGCCCAACCACATCGAAAAATTACTCACTGGGGAACAACATTGAATTCTAAGGTAAGTGACGATGATGTCCTGTAATCTGATGGTACAATGACAGTTAGTTTGTCTAGCTTATAAGAAAAGAATTACCTGGGTTTTAATGAAACTTAGGTAGCTCTCTGTGAAAGAACAAAATTAAGAAAGAAAGGAATTGAACCCACCCTAAAAGCAGTGGGAAAAAGATAGTTGGTCTAGCAAGCATCGCTCACTGCACCCAACTCCTATTTTCCCTTTGCTTTTTGACGGGTTTGGTATCTTTCTGATTATAAATTTTAGAATAAAGAAAGGATGGGTTAACTGTATTCATTGAACTGAATACGAGCGGAGAACTTTGTAAAAAAGATAAATCCTCCTAGATGCCTTACATCTTTGTCGGATTTCCTATTTTACTTTGTTCTCTGTCTCTATCCTGAATATAAAAAAAGAAAGGTAGAGCGTGTGTTTTGATTTGAACACAAGCAGAAAACTCGGAAAATAGATAATCTGACTGAGAAATCAGGATTTCTTGTCAGATTCCTAATTTTGAGTCGTTTTCTTCTCGCTCTTTGTATCATAAATTATGTCTATCCATATTGCTGCTAAGCAGGGTGAAATTGCTGATAAAATTCTTCTTCCTGGTGATCCTCTTCGTGCCAAGTTTATTGCGGAGAATTTCCTTGAAGATGCTGTTTGCTTTAACGAAGTTCGTAACATGTTTGGTTACACAGGTACTTACAAAGGTCACCGTGTATCAGTCATGGGAACTGGGATGGGAATGCCATCTATTTCGATTTATGCGCGTGAGTTGATTGTTGACTATGGTGTGAAAAAATTGATCCGTGTGGGAACTGCGGGTTCTTTGAATGAAGATGTCCACGTCCGTGAATTGGTTTTGGCGCAGGCAGCTGCAACTAACTCAAACATCGTCCGTAATGACTGGCCACAGTACGATTTTCCACAAATCGCTAGCTTTGATTTGCTTGATAAGGCCTATCATATCGCTAAAGAACTCGGTATGACAACCCACGTTGGGAACGTTTTATCATCTGATGTCTTTTACTCAAACTACTTTGAAAAGAACATCGAACTTGGTAAATGGGGAGTCAAGGCTGTGGAAATGGAAGCAGCGGCTCTTTACTATCTTGCTGCTCAACACCATGTTGATGCTTTAGCTATTATGACTATTTCAGATAGTTTGGTTAATCCAGATGAAGATACAACTGCAGAAGAACGTCAAAACACCTTCACTGATATGATGAAGGTCGGTTTGGAAACATTGATTGCAGACTAAAGGTAGGCTATATTTAGAATGATTTCTCTTGTTCTCAAAATGATAACTATCAACAATGAATCAATCCTGAAATAGGTAAGAATAAGGAAATTGAAGGAAGCCTAATTGTGTCAAAGAACCGAGACTAGTCAGTTTAATATCTAAATCATAATCAAATAAAGTTGGAAGCCAAGTTGACAAGAAGTCAAGACTTCCAACTTTTTAACTTGAAAATTCCTAGGAGTACAAAATGGATAAGATTAAACAATTACAAGGTATTATTGATAAAAGTCAGAGCATTGTCTTTTTCGGTGGTGCAGGGGTTTCTACAGAGTCTAATATTCCAGATTTTCGTAGTTCAGATGGTATATATAGTCTGAAACTAGGTCGCCATTTTACTGCCGAGCAACTGGTTTCACGCACTATGTTTGAGCGCTATCCAGAGGATTTTTTTGATTTCTACAAAAAGTATCTGGTCTATCCTGATGCCAAGCCGAATTTAGCACATGATTATCTAGCGTCGTTGGAAAAAACAGGTAAATTAAAGGCGATTGTGACGCAAAATATCGATAGTCTCCATGAAATGGCAGGATCTCAGAAAGTTTTGAAACTGCATGGTAGTGCAGATCGTAATTATTGTTTGGGCTGTCATCGCTTTTATGATTTGACTGCCTTTTTGGAACTTGAAGCTCCAGTTCCCTACTGCTTAGATTGTGGCAAGGTAGTCAAACCTGACGTGATCCTTTATGAGGAAGCACTAGATATGGATGTATTTAGTCGCGCAGCTCGAGCCATTCAGCAAGCAGATTTGTTGATCATTGGTGGAACTTCCTTAGTTGTTTACCCTGCAGCTAGCCTAATCAATTATTTTTCAGGGTCAAATCTTGTCGTTATCAACAAGTCCAGCACTACGCAAGACAGCCAAGCTGATTTAGTTATCGAAGGTAAGATTGGAGAAGTTTTTTCTAAATTGAGACAATAAAAAACTGACAGAAGTAGGACTATACTTCCTTCAGTTTTTTTTGTATCACGAACTCAGAAACTATGAACAAGATTCTTTTCATTTCTAGGGGAATTTTATTGTTGATTTATAAATTGCTCTAGTTATTTTTAATTGTTGAATAAAAGGAAAAAAGGAAGACTTTCTGGATGAAAAACTTCCTTTTTTACTCAATCAGTGCATGCTGATTTTAATGAAATGCTACTATATTGTTTACTTTTTTAAAGATCGCAAAAAACAATCAATCTCTGCTTGAGAATGGAGAATATGCATCTTTTCTGGGTAAGTATTGTTTAAGTATTGGTATCTATCCTTAGCATTTTTTGTTCGACCATCCCAGAGAATCCAACGAATAAATTCCCAATTAAATTGTTCTTGACAACCAGCTGCCATACTTTCCCTGACCTTGCCTCGGTATGTGAGGTACCGTTTAAAGGCTCGAAAGAGACAGGTTAATGGCGAAAAATTGAGAAAGATGATTTGGTCAGCTTCCTGCATTCTTTCCTCATAAAAACACCAAGAATAATTTCCATCGATAACCCAAGATTCATTCTTTGTAAGAAAGTTTTTCATCTCGGTCAACATCCATTCGCGGTCACTGTCTTGCCAACCAGGTTGAAATTGGAGTGTATCCATGTGAAGTTTTGGGATGGAGTAGTAGAGAGATAACTTTTCGGCTAGCGTTGACTTACCAGCACCAGAATATCCGATAATTGCAACTTTCATTTTCTACCTTTTTCTATTTGAGGACAAAAAAACAGTCTCTATGGACTGTTTCTTATTTAGCAAGTTTAGCTGAAAGACGAGCTTTATCGCGGCTTGCTTTGTTTTTGTGAATCAAACCTTTAGTTTCTGCTTTATCGATAGCTGAGCTAGCAGCACGGAAAAGTTCTTCAGATGGGTTTGCTTCGAAAGCTTTGATAGCAGTACGCATAGCTGATTTTTGAGCTGAGTTCTTTTCGTTTTGTTTAACGTTCAATTCAGCGCGTTTGATAGCTGATTTAATGTTTGCCAATGTTCTTACCTCCATATTTACTAACTATACCATTATATCTGAAAACTTACGTTTTGACAAGGGAAAATTACTTTTTTAAGTAAATTTCATCGATTTCATGGTTCTTTGTTTTATGAAGAATCACTTCCGCACGGTTTCTGGTTGGTTCAATGTAATTTTGTAGATTTGTGAGATTGATACTGGTCCAGACTTGATGGGCAAAGGACTCCACTTCCCCGATTGGCATTTGAGTAAAACGATAATAGTAGCTTTCGGGGTCGTTTTGGGCTAGACTCAGCATTTTCAAGAAACGGTCTAGATACCAACTCTCGATGTCATCGACTGCCGCATCAACATAGATGGAAAAGTCAAAGAAGTCAGTAATGTAGAGACGCTCGTTTTGTGGATTTTGAAAGACATTGATCCCCTCGACAATCACAAAGTCAGCAGCTTTGACACTTTGCTTTTCCTCAGGTACGATGTCGTAGACTTCATGAGAATAGACAGGAATATCTACATCTTGTCCATTTTTAATTCGGTTCAAGAAGTTAAGAAGAGCTTCCATATCATAGCTTTCAGGAAATCCCTTGCGATTTAAAATCCCTTGTTCAATCAAGGTCTGGTTGGGATAGAGAAAACCATCAGTTGTTACCAATTCAACCGTAGCATCTGTAAGGGTACGGGACAGTAGGATTTGAAGTAGGCGACTGGTTGTGGATTTTCCAACGGCAACACTACCAGAAACACCAATGATAAAAGGTTGGGATTTACTTTCACGTTGAAGGAAAATTCCTTTTGAAAAGGCCAAATCATCCTTGGTACGCTTGTAAATCTGGATGAGATGAGCTAGGGGGAGATAGACATCGGTAACATCCTGTAAACTAATCTGGTCATTAAAACTCTTGATGGATTCTAATTCCTCTTCAGTCAAAGGAGGTGTTGTCTTTCGATGTAAAGATTGCCAAGTCTGGCGACTGATTTTTTCAAAATGTAAAAATTCGTTGGTCATTTGTTTTCCCCTAGATATTTTGTCTATCATACCATAAAAAGCTAAAAAAATAAAGCGGTTTCTTGATGATAGTAAGCCAATATCGTATAATAGAGGTAGATAGAGGTTGACCAATTTATTGATGAAGTAGGAGCTACTTTCTCCTGACTTATAAGCTAATAAAGGGGGCTTTGGGATTCACAATTTATAGGAGGTGTGTCATGAAAATCTTAAAACCTTATATATTGGAACTCTGTTTTATTTTAAGTTTTGCACTACCTTTTTTAAAAGGAGCGAATGCGGATAATGGTAGACGTTTTGTGGAAACCTATTACGGTTTTACTTTTTTGATGGAACATGCCATTGTAACAGCTGTCTTTATCTGTTCGCTCTTAATTGCTTTCTTACTAAAAAAACGGTGGACGAAATGGCTTGCTGCTGGTAGTTATTTCTTCTTAGTTCTATGGATTGCTACAGAGGGTTATTTCTTCCGCATGTCACTAGAAGATTTGATACGACTTTGGACAAGTTTGGAATTCCTGACAAAAACGTATCAGTTGGGCTTTTATCTAAACATCTTGTTGGGAATCCTGTTGATGATTAAGCATTTGAAGGTTAAGCAATAGTAATCAAAATGCTTCTGATGATAGACAATAAATTTGTTATTTTATCCTGACTGTAATACCTTATAGCTCCCAATGACATGTCATTCGTTTCCAATAATTAAAAGAGATTGAGGAAAAGGTCTTCTTGACTAGCTTTCTTCAGTCTTTTTCATTTTGTCATCAATTTGTAAACGATTTACAATTTAAGGCAAATTATGGTAAAATAGTTTCATGAGTAAAATGTATTATGCAGAGCATCCTGACGCTGCTCACGACATTCATGAGTTGAGAGTGGACTTGTTGGGAGAAAACATGACCTTTTTGACGGATTCGGGTGTTTTTAGCAAGAAAATGGTTGACTTTGGAAGTCAACTCTTGCTCAAGTATCTAGAGGTCAACCAAGGAGAAACTGTCCTTGATGTAGGCTGTGGTTACGGGCCTTTGGGCTTATCCTTGGCTAAGGCTTTTGGAGTTCAGGCGACCATGGTCGATATTAATAATCGTGCCTTGGATTTGGCGCGACAAAATGCTGAACGAAATAAAATAGAAGCGACGATTTTCCAGTCCAATATTTATGAACAAGTTAAAGGGAAATTTGACCATGTCATTTCCAATCCCCCTATCCGTGCAGGCAAGCAAGTGGTTCATGAAATCATTGAGAAAAGTAAAGATTTCTTGAGAACTGGTGGGGATTTGACCATCGTTATCCAGAAAAAACAAGGGGCTCCAAGTGCCAAGTCCAAGATGGAGGAAGTGTTTGGCAATTGTGAAATCGTCAAAAAAGATAAGGGATACTATATCCTTAGAAGTGTGAACGAATGAGAGCAGTTGATTTAATCCAAAAGAAACGAGATGGTCAAGAACTGACTTCGAGTGAAATTGAATGGTTAGTTGAAGGCTATGTGTCAGGAACGGTTCCTGATTATCAGATGTCTGCTTTTGCTATGGCTGTTTATTTCAAAGGAATGACAACACGAGAAATCTCTGATCTAACTATGAATATGGTTCAGACTGGGCAAGAGTTTGATTTATCCGCTATTGATGGGGTTAAGGTTGACAAGCATTCTACGGGTGGTGTTGGTGATAAGGTAACCTTGATTTTGGCTCCTCTTGTGGCTAGCTTTGGTGTGCCTGTGGCCAAAATGAGTGGTCGTGGTCTCGGCCATACTGGTGGAACAATTGATAAATTGGAGTCCATTAAGGGCTATCAAGTCGAGCGCAGTCAAGAAGATTTCATTCGTCAGGTGCAGGACATTGGAGTATCTGTCATTGGGCAATCAGACCAGCTGGTTAAAGCTGACAAGCTTCTCTACGCTCTCCGTGATGTAACTGCAACTGTTGACACGATTCCTCTGATTGCGAGTTCGGTGATGAGCAAGAAAATCGCGGCAGGAGCGGATGCTATTTTGCTAGACGTAACTGTCGGAGAGGGTGCCTTCATGAAAACTGTTGATGAGGCGCGTGAACTGGCTCAAACCATGGTGGATCTTGGTAAGGCAGTTGGTCGAAAGACGGTAGCAGTGATTACGGATATGAGTCAGCCCTTGGGACGAGCGATTGGAAATCGTCTGGAAATCCTTGAAGCACTGGAGATTTTACAAGGACAAGGCCGTCAGGATATTACCCACTTTATTTGTGAATTGGCTCAAATTATGCTTGGTCTGGCAAATGTAAACAAGACAGTTGAAGAAGTTCGCCAACATCTTGAAAATGGACAAGCACTGGCTAAGTTTGAGGAGATGGTGCAAGCTCAAGGTGGAGACTTGGAAGACCTCTATCGTCCAGTCAATGTTACCCATGTAGTGGATATCCCTGCCCAGGAAACAGGTGTCATTTCAGCTCTCCCAGCTATGGAATTTGGCCTCTATGCTATGAGACTTGGTGCTGGTCGTGCAGTCAAGTCTGATGACTTGGACTATGAAACTGGAATTGTTTTTGAAAAGAAAGTTGGAGATTCCGTTCAAAAGGGAGAAATTGTTGCAAAAGTATACACAAATGGAAAAATTTCTCCTCAGCTAGTTACAGATTTTCAAAAATATGTTAAAATAAATGATAGGGTGCGAAGTTTACGAGAAATTATAGAAATTATCTCATAAACGACAGGAGAATCCGTATATGAAATTAAATAAATATATCGATCATACGCTTTTGAAGCAGGAAGCGACAGAAAAACAAATTGATTGTTTGTTGTCTGAGGCTAGAGAGTATGATTTTGCCAGTGTCTGTGTTAATCTGACCTGGGTTGAACATGCTAAAAAAGGGCTTGAAGGTACAGATGTCAAGATTTGTACAGTAATAGGTTTTCCCTTGGGAGCAACAACTTCAGCAGTGAAAGCTTTTGAAACCAAAGAAGCTATCCAAAATGGTGCAGATGAGATTGATATGGTGATCAATGTTGGAGCTCTCAAATCAGGGAATCTTGATTTGGTTGAGTCTGATATTCGAGCAGTTGTGGAAGCAAGTGGTGATAAGTTGGTTAAAGTCATTATTGAAGCTTGCCTTCTGACCGACCAAGAAAAAGTTGTGGCTTGTCAATTAGCCCAAAAAGCGGGAGCTGACTTTGTCAAAACATCTACTGGCTTTTCAACTGGTGGAGCTACGATAGCAGATGTCAAATTAATGCGTGAAACTGTTGGACCTGATATGGGAGTCAAGGCAGCTGGTGGAGCTCGTTCTTATGCAGATGCTCTTGCCTTTGTTGAAGCAGGTGCGACCCGTATCGGAACGTCAGCTGGTGTAGCCATTTTAAAAGGAGAATTGGCAGATGGCGACTACTGAGTTGATTGAACTAGCAATTGAAACCAGCAAACATGCCTATGTCCCCTATTCTCACTTTCCTATCGGAGCAGTTTTAGTGGCAAAAGACGGAAGTGTTTACACGGGAGTGAATATCGAAAATGCTAGCTATCCTTTGACCAATTGCGGTGAGAGAACAGCCATTTTTAAGGCTATATCTGAAGGACAAAGAGAATTTTCAGAATTGATTGTCTATGGACAGACTGAAAAACCAATCTCACCATGTGGTGCTTGTCGCCAAGTAATGGTCGAATTTTTTGAACAAGATCTAAAAGTGACTTTAGTCGCAAAAGATAAATCGACGGTCGAGATGACGGTCGGGGAGTTACTTCCATACTCTTTTACAGACTTAAACTAGTCTGAGTCGCTCTCTGAGTGGCACGGTCCTTGTGGCCAACAAATCCATACTTGCAACATCGTTGCACATCTTATTTAGGAGGTTCAGTAATGAACAAGAAACAATGGCTAGGCCTTGGTCTAGTTGCAGTGGCAGCAGTTGGACTTGCTGCATGTGGTAACCGCTCTTCTCGTAACGCAGCTTCATCTTCTGATGTGAAGACAAAAGCAGCAATCGTCACTGATACTGGTGGTGTTGATGACAAATCATTCAACCAATCAGCATGGGAAGGTTTGCAAGACTGGGGTAAAGAACACAATCTTTCAAAAGATAAAGGTTTCACTTACTTCCAATCAACAAGTGAGGCTGACTACGCTAACAACTTGCAACAAGCGGCTGGAAGTTACAACCTGATCTTCGGTGTTGGTTTTGCCCTTCACAATGCAGTTGAAGAAGCAGCCAAAGACCACTCTGACTTGAACTATGTCTTGATTGATGATGTGATTAAAGATCAAAAGAATGTTGCGAGCGTAACATTTGCTGATAACGAAGCTGCTTACCTTGCGGGTGTTGCAGCAGCTAAAACAACTAAAACAAAACAAGTTGGTTTTGTAGGTGGTATTGAGTCTGAAGTTATCTCACGTTTTGCAGCTGGATTTAAAGCTGGTGTTGAGTCAGTAGACCCATCTATCAAAGTTCAAGTAGACTATGCTGGTTCATTTGGTGATGCTGCTAAAGGTAAAACAATTGCAGCAGCACAATACGCAGCTGGTGCAGACGTTGTTTACCAAGCAGCAGGTGGAACAGGTGCAGGTGTCTTTGCAGAAGCAAAATCACTCAACGAAAGCCGTTCTGAAAGTGAAAAAGTTTGGGTTATCGGTGTTGACCGTGACCAAGTAGGAGAAGGTAAATACACTTCTAAAGATGGAAAAGAATCAAACTTTGTTCTTGTATCTACTTTGAAACAAGTTGGTACAACTGTAAAAGATATTGCTAATAAGGCAGAGAAAGGTGAATTCCCTGGCGGTCAAGTGATCGTTTACTCATTGAAAGATAAAGGGGTTGACTTGGCAGTAACAAACCTTTCAGAAGAAGGTAAAAAAGCTGTTGAAGATGCTAAAGCTAAAATCCTTGATGGAAGCGTAAAAGTTCCTGAAAAATAATGGATGGAAGTCATTTCTTAGGAAGCGGCCCTCGGCCGCTTTTTTAAGAGTTGAGACAAAGTCATTTTGTCTCAGTAAAGCTTGCTACTAGACAAACTAGCAAGTTTTATTGAAATAAAATAAGACTCTGAAAGGAAGAGCACATGGCACACGAAAATGTCATTGAGATGCGTGATATTACCAAGGTGTTTGGTGAATTTGTTGCCAACGACAAAATCAACCTGCACCTACGAAAAGGTGAAATTCATGCACTTTTAGGAGAAAATGGGGCTGGTAAGTCCACGCTAATGAATATGTTAGCAGGGCTTCTTGAACCAACCAGTGGTGAAATTGCGGTCAACGGTCAAGTTGTTAACCTCGACTCGCCATCTAAAGCAGCTAGCTTGGGAATTGGAATGGTTCACCAGCACTTTATGTTGGTAGAGGCTTTCACAGTGGCTGAAAACATCATTTTAGGAAGTGAATTAACTAAAAATGGTGTGCTAGATATCGCTGGAGCTAGCAAAGAAATCAAGGCTCTTTCTGAACGTTATGGCTTAGCTGTGGACCCTTCTGCCAAGGTAGCAGATATCTCAGTTGGAGCCCAACAGCGTGTAGAAATTTTAAAAACCCTTTATCGGGGGGCTGATATCCTGATTTTTGACGAACCAACGGCTGTTTTGACTCCATCAGAAATTGATGAGTTAATGGCTATTATGAAAAATCTTGTCAAAGAAGGAAAATCAATTATCTTGATCACTCACAAGTTGGATGAGATTCGTGCAGTTTCTGATCGTGTTACAGTTATCCGTCGTGGGAAATCAATTGAAACCGTCGAAATTGCAGGAGCTACCAATGCTGATTTGGCTGAAATGATGGTAGGACGTTCTGTTTCCTTTAAGACAGAGAAGCAAGCCTCTCAACCAAAAGAAGTGGTCTTGTCAATCAAAGATTTGGTGGTTAATGAAAACCGTGGTGTCCCTGCTGTCAAAAATCTATCTTTGGATGTTCGTGCGGGAGAGATTGTTGGTATTGCGGGGATTGATGGAAATGGTCAGTCTGAACTCATTCAAGCAATCACAGGTCTTCGTAAGGTTGAATCTGGTAGCATTGAGCTAAAAGGAGATTCAATTGTAGGCTTGCATCCACGTCAGATTACAGAGTTGAGTGTTGGACACGTTCCAGAAGACCGTCACCGTGATGGCTTGATTTTGGAAATGATGATTTCTGAAAATATTGCCCTTCAAACCTACTATAAAGAACCACATAGTAAAAATGGAATTTTGAACTATTCAAATATCACTTCTTATGCTAAAAAGCTAATGGAAGAATTTGATGTTCGTGCTGCTAGTGAATTTGTTCCAGCAGCGGCTCTTTCAGGAGGAAATCAACAAAAAGCAATTATTGCTCGTGAAATTGATCGAGATCCTGATCTCCTTATTGTCAGCCAGCCAACTCGTGGGTTGGATGTCGGTGCCATTGAATATATACACAAACGCTTGATTGAAGAGCGTGATAATGGGAAGGCTGTCCTTGTTGTCAGCTTTGAATTGGATGAGATTTTAAACGTCTCAGACCGTATTGCCGTTATCCACGATGGTAAGATTCAAGGTATTGTATCACCAGAAACAACCAATAAACAAGAACTTGGTGTCTTGATGGCTGGTGGAAACTTGGGAAAGGAGAAGAGTGATGTCTAAAAAATTACAACAAATTTCGGTTCCCTTGATTTCTGTCTTCCTAGGAATTTTACTCGGAGCCATTGTCATGTGGATCTTCGGTTATGATGCTATTTGGGGTTACGAAGAATTGTTCTATACAGCCTTCGGTAGTCTACGCGGGATTGGGGAAATCTTCCGTGCTATGGGACCTTTGGTCTTGATTGGTCTTGGCTTTGCTGTTGCCAGTCGTGCAGGTTTCTTTAACGTCGGACTTCCTGGTCAGGCTTTGGCAGGTTGGATTCTCAGTGGTTGGTTTGCTTTGTCGCATCCAGATATGCCACGTCCCTTGATGATTCTAGCAACTATTGTGATTGCCCTGATTGCTGGTGGGATTGTCGGAGCGATTCCAGGTATTCTTAGAGCTTATCTAGGGACGTCAGAGGTTATCGTAACCATCATGATGAACTACATTGTCTTGTATGTAGGAAATGCCTTTATCCATGCCTTTCCTAAAGACTTCATGCAAAGTACAGATTCGACCATTCGTGTTGGGGCTAATGCAACCTACCAGACACCTTGGTTGGCTGAGTTGACTGGTAATTCGCGCATGAATATCGGTATTTTCTTTGCTCTCATTGCCGTTGCAGTCATTTGGTTCATGCTCAAGAAAACAACCCTTGGTTTTGAAATTCGTGCGGTTGGTCTTAATCCACATGCTTCAGAGTACGCTGGTATTTCTGCAAAACGTACCATTATCCTCTCAATGATTATTTCAGGTGCCTTGGCTGGTCTTGGTGGAGCTGTTGAAGGTCTGGGCACCTTCCAGAACGTTTATGTTCAAGGGGCATCATTGGCTGTCGGATTTAACGGGATGGCGGTTAGTCTACTTGCGGCCAACTCACCAATTGGTATTCTCTTTGCAGCCTTCCTATTTGGTGTTCTCCAAGTTGGGGCTCCTGGTATGAATGCGGCACAGGTACCATCTGAGCTTGTCAGCATTGTAACGGCGTCTATTATCTTCTTTGTCAGTGTTCATTACCTTATCGAACGCTTTGTCAAACCGAAAAAACAAGTTAAAGGAGGTAAGTAAAGATGTCTATTACAACCTTGCTCACCCTCTTGGTGTCTTCTATGCTGATTTACTCAGCGCCCCTCATCTTTACAAGTATTGGTGGTGTTTTCTCTGAACGTGGTGGTGTCGTAAACGTCGGCCTTGAAGGAATTATGGTTATGGGAGCCTTTTCTGGAGTCGTCTTTAACCTTGAATTTGCAGAACAATTTGGAGCAGCAACTCCATGGCTATCTTTGCTTGTAGCAGGAGTGGTAGGGGGAATCTTTTCTATCATCCACGCAGCAGCAACGGTTCATTTCCGTGCAGACCATGTTGTCAGCGGTACGGTTTTGAACTTGATGGCGCCTGCCTTGGCTGTTTTCTTGGTGAAAGTTCTTTATAATAAGGGACAAACAGATAACTTAAGTCAGACTTTCGGACGCTTTGACTTCCCAGTCTTGGCAAATATCCCAGTGATTGGTGATATCTTCTTCAAATCAACAAGTCTGCTTGGTTATATCGCGATTGCCTTCTCCTTCCTTGCTTGGTTTATCCTCTTCAAGACCCGCTTTGGTCTTCGTCTCCGCTCTGTAGGTGAACATCCTCAAGCAGCGGATACCTTGGGAATCAACGTCTACAAAATGAGATATTTAGGGGTTATCATTTCAGGTTTCCTAGGTGGAATTGGGGGAGCGATTTATGCTCAATCCATCTCAGTTAACTTCTCAGTGACAACTATTGTTGGACCTGGATTTATCGCCCTTGCTGCGATGATTTTTGGAAAATGGAATCCAATCGGAGCCATGCTATCTAGTCTCTTCTTTGGGCTTTCACAAAGTTTGGCTGTTATCGGTTCTCAATTGCCATTCCTACAAGGAGTGCCTGCGGTTTACCTTCAAATCGCACCTTATGTTTTGACCATTCTTGTCTTGGCAGCCTTCTTTGGAAAAGCAGTTGCACCAAAAGCAGATGGTATCAACTATATCAAGTCAAAATAAGCATACAAAAAACGTCAGTTCTGTTCAAACTGGCGTTTTATTTTTTAGGATTTTGATTGGTTAAGTTTAATCCCCAAGGAACAAGATTTTCAGTTTTATTTTGGATGCGTGTGATATTATCTTTATGCCTAATGATAATCAAGCTAGCAAGTGCTAGGATAATAGCGATGAAGAGAGGATCGTAGTTACTCAGGATAAAACCAAAAAGTGGAAAGAGTAGAACTCCGATGACGGCTGCGATAGATGCTGTGACACTAGACAGAGAAATCATACTACCAAGATAGAGGGTTCCAAAGAAAACAACTGCAAGGTAGAGACAGAAGACAGGTGCAAATCCGAAAATCACACCTGCACTAGTTGCGACAGCCTTACCACCTTTAAATCCTGCAAAGATAGGGAAGGTATGGCCAATAACAGCCAAAAGTCCAAAGATGAGAGGCGAAACGCCTTGTAGATGAAACATAATCGGAAGAAGGGTTGCTAGGGTTCCTTTGAAAAAGTCAATGACAAAGGTTGCCATACCCGCTTTCTTTCCTAAGATGCGAAAGGTGTTGGTTGTCCCAGTGTTGCCAGAACCATGTTCTCGCAGATTGATTTGAAAGAATACTTGTCCAATCCAGAGACCAGACGGAATTGAACCCAGCAGATAGGCTAGGATTAATAAAACTATTGTAATCATACTACTATTATATCATGAAATGGAGAAGAAAGGCAGAGAATCTCTTCTGAAATTGTCACAGCGGAGAAAGAAAAATTTTGCAAAATCCTTAGAAAACCTGTAGAATAGTAAAGATGAACGAATAGGAGGTTCCTTGTGTCAAAAAAGGAAATCGATATTAACAATTATAATGATGATGCCATACAGGTGCTAGAAGGGTTGGATGCCGTCCGTAAACGTCCAGGGATGTATATCGGATCGACTGATGGGGCAGGTCTCCACCACCTAGTATGGGAAATTGTGGACAATGCCGTCGATGAGGCCTTGTCTGGATTTGGTGACCGTATTGATGTGACCATCAATAAAGACGGGAGTTTGACTGTGCAGGACCATGGTCGTGGGATGCCGACGGGTATGCACGCTATGGGGATTCCAACGGTTGAGGTTATCTTCACTATTCTTCACGCTGGAGGGAAATTCGGTCAGGGTGGCTACAAGACATCAGGTGGTCTCCACGGGGTTGGTTCTTCTGTTGTTAACGCTCTTTCTAGTTGGCTGGAGGTTGAAATCACCCGTGATGGGGCAATCTATAAGCAACGTTTTGAAAATGGTGGAAAACCTGTCACTACCTTGAAGAAAATCGGTACAGCGCCCAAGTCTAAAACAGGTACCAAAGTTACGTTTATGCCTGATGCGACCATCTTTTCTACGACAGACTTCAGGTACAATACCATTTCAGAACGCCTCAATGAGTCAGCCTTTCTCTTGAAAAATGTGACCTTGTCTTTGACGGACAAGCGTACAGAGGAAGCGATTGAGTTCCACTATGAGAATGGGGTACAGGACTTTGTTTCTTATCTAAACGAAGACAAGGAAACCTTGACACCAGTTCTCTACTTTGAAGGGGAAGATAATGGTTTCCAAGTGGAAGTTGCCCTTCAGTATAATGATGGATTTTCAGATAACATTCTGTCCTTTGTCAATAACGTTCGTACCAAAGACGGTGGAACTCATGAGACAGGACTCAAGTCTGCCATTACCAAAGTCATGAATGACTATGCGCGTAAGACAGGTCTTCTCAAGGAAAAAGATAAAAATCTAGAAGGTTCCGACTATCGTGAGGGATTAGCAACCGTTCTTTCTATCTTAGTTCCTGAAGAACATTTGCAGTTTGAAGGTCAAACCAAGGATAAACTGGGAAGCCCACTAGCCCGTCCGGTTGTGGATGGAATTGTGGCTGATAAGTTGACTTTCTTCCTCATGGAAAATGGGGAACTAGCCTCTAATCTTATTCGCAAGGCTATCAAGGCCCGTGATGCCCGTGAAGCAGCACGTAAAGCGCGTGATGAAAGCCGAAATGGTAAGAAAAATAAGAAAGATAAGGGCTTGTTGTCGGGTAAATTAACGCCAGCCCAGTCTAAGAATCCTGCTAAGAATGAACTCTATCTAGTCGAGGGGGATTCTGCCGGCGGTTCTGCCAAGCAAGGTCGTGACCGCAAGTTCCAGGCTATCTTGCCTCTTCGTGGTAAGGTTATCAATACAGCCAAGGCCAAGATGGCGGATATCCTCAAAAATGAGGAAATCAACACCATGATTTATACCATCGGTGCGGGTGTGGGAGCAGATTTCTCCCTTGAAGATGCCAACTATGACAAGATCATTATCATGACCGATGCGGATACAGATGGTGCCCATATCCAGACCTTGCTCTTGACATTTTTCTATCGCTATATGCGTCCGCTAGTTGAGGCGGGACATGTCTATATCGCCCTTCCACCTCTTTATAAGATGTCCAAAGGAAAAGGCAAGAAAGAAGAAGTGGCCTACGCTTGGACGGACGGAGAACTAGAGGAGCTCCGTAAGCAGTTTGGTAAAGGTGCTACCCTCCAACGCTACAAAGGTCTTGGTGAAATGAATGCGGACCAACTCTGGGAAACAACCATGAACCCAGAAACCCGCACCCTCATCCGTGTTACGATTGAAGACCTAGCACGTGCAGAACGTCGTGTCAATGTCCTTATGGGTGACAAGGTTGAACCACGCCGTAAGTGGATTGAGGACAATGTCAAATTTACGCTGGAAGAAGCAACAGTGTTTTAAGTCGGTCTTTAACGAATGGGTATTAACATGAGAACTGAAACAGAAATGCTCGATGTGATTTTACAAACAGCCAAAACTTTACAAGTCAAAGCTGTCGCCATGTCTGGTTCACGGACTTGCCCAAATGTCCCAAAAGATGAATTTCAAGACTACGATGTGGTCTATATTGTGGATGATTTGGATAATCTGACGAGTGACCTTTCTTGGTTGACCTATTTCGGGGAACGCATTATCGAGCAAGAAGTTAGTCTTGGTAATCGTCGTCTCTATCTCATGCTCTTTGAAGATGGCAATCGTATCGATTTGACTCTTTGCCCTAAAGAACACATTCAAGAATGGGTGGACAGTGAGGCAGGATTCACTGTTTTAGAAGATCCAGAAAATTTATTTGAACCCTATTTCCCAAATCCAGGGCGTTTCTGGATACATCCAACTACTGAGACAGATTTTGAAAAAGCCTGTAATGAATTTTGGTGGGTTTCCGCCTATGTAGTCAAGGGAATTTGTCGTAATCAGCTCATCTACGCGACGGATCATCTCTATGGTATTTGTCAGAAAGAGTTGTTAAAAGTCTTAGCTTGGCAGGTCGCAAGTGATAAGGGAACAGTAGACGTCGGCAAGAATTATAAGTATCTTTTTAACTATTTACCCACTAGTAAAGAAAAGGAATTCTCAGATTTGCTTGATTTTTCAAGTATAGAAAAACTTACCCAATCCTTGTACGCTACAATGAAACTTTTCCATCAAGAAGCTCAAATCCTTGCCCAAAAGATGGGCTTTGAATACGGTAGGGAAGTAGCTGAGAAGATGATGAGATATGCTGAGGAGAGACTTCTAAATCGCTGACTAATTTAAAAGATTAAATTACAGAAAGGATAGTTTGGTTGTTTATAGTAACTGAACACCTTTTCCATAAAATCTACTCTACATTCTTTGAAAGGAGTTGAACACGCCCTGAATGCTGTGTGAAAAAGATGAATTTTCTTGTGAGCATGCTTACTTCAAGAATTTTCTATTTTCACTTGGTATTTTACGGGCTCTGTATCCTATATGAGTAACATTCAAAACATGTCCCTGGAGGACATCATGGGAGAGCGCTTTGGTCGCTACTCCAAGTACATTATTCAAGACCGGGCTTTGCCGGATATTCGTGATGGCTTGAAGCCGGTTCAGCGTCGTATCCTTTATTCTATGAATAAGGATGGCAATACTTTTGACAAGAGCTACCGTAAGTCGGCCAAGTCTGTCGGTAACATCATGGGGAATTTCCACCCACACGGTGACCGTTCTATCTATGATGCCATGGTTCGTATGTCACAGGACTGGAAAAACCGTGAGATTTTGGTTGAAATGCACGGTAATAACGGTTCTATGGACGGAGATCCACCTGCGGCGATGCGTTATACTGAGGCGCGTTTGTCTGAGATTGCAGGTTACCTTCTTCAGGATATCGAGAAAAAGACAGTTCCCTTTGCTTGGAACTTTGACGATACTGAGAAAGAACCAACTGTCTTACCAGCAGCCTTTCCAAACCTCTTAGTTAATGGATCTACTGGTATTTCAGCCGGTTATGCCACAGACATTCCTCCCCATAATTTAGCTGAGGTCATTGATGCTGCGGTTTACATGATTGACCATCCAACTGCTAAAGTTGACAAACTCATGGAGTTCTTGCCTGGGCCAGACTTCCCTACAGGAGCCATCATCCAAGGACGTGACGAAATCAAGAAGGCCTATGAAACTGGTAAAGGGCGCGTGGTCGTTCGTTCTAAAACTGAGATTGAAAAGCTAAAAGGTGGTAAGGAACAAATCGTTGTCACTGAGATTCCTTATGAAATCAATAAAGCCAATCTAGTCAAGAAAATTGATGATGTCCGTGTCAATAACAAGGTGGCAGGTATTGCTGAGGTTCGTGATGAGTCTGACCGTGATGGTCTTCGCATTGCTATCGAACTCAAGAAAGATGCTAACACCGAGCTCGTTCTTAACTATCTCTTCAAATACACTGACCTGCAAATTAACTACAATTTTAACATGGTGGCGATTGACAATTTCACGCCTCGTCAAGTTGGGATTGTCCCAATCTTGTCTAGCTATATCGCCCACCGTCGTGAAGTGATTTTGGCGCGTTCCCGTTTTGACAAGGAAAAGGCTGAGAAACGTCTCCATATCGTCGAAGGTTTGATTCGTGTGATTTCAATTTTGGATGAAGTCATTGCCCTTATCCGTGCTTCTGAGAACAAGGCTGACGCTAAGGAAAACCTCAAGGTCAGCTATGACTTTACAGAAGAGCAGGCTGAGGCTATTGTAACCTTGCAACTTTACCGCTTGACCAATACAGATGTGGTTGTCTTGCAAGAAGAAGAAGCAGAACTTCGTGAAAAGATTGCCATGCTTGCGGCGATTATCGGTGATGAACGAACTATGTACAATCTTATGAAGAAAGAGCTTCGTGAGGTCAAGAAGAAATTTGCGACACCACGTTTGAGTTCTTTAGAAGACACTGCGAAAGCAATTGAGATTGATACAGCCAGTCTTATCGTCGAGGAAGATACCTACGTCAGCGTGACCAAGGCAGGTTACATCAAGCGTACCAGTCCACGTTCCTTTGCGGCTTCAACGCTGGAAGAAATTGGCAAACGTGATGACGATTGTTTGATTTTTGTTCAAGCTGCCAAGACAACCCAGCACCTCTTGATGTTCACAAGTCTTGGAAATGCCATTTATCGACCAATCCATGAATTATCCGATATTCGTTGGAAGGATATCGGTGAGCATCTAAGTCAGACCATTACAAATTTTGAAACTAACGAAGAAGTCCTTTATGTGGAAGTCGTGGATCAGTTTGATGATGCGACAACTTACTTTGCAGCCACTCGTCTCGGTCAAATAAAGCGTGTAGAACGAAAAGAATTCACTCCATGGCGGACATATAAGTCTAAGTCGGTTAAGTATGCTAAGCTCAAAGACGAGACAGACCAGGTTGTAGCAGTAGCTCCGATTAAACTGGATGATGTTCTCTTGATTAGTCGAAACGGATATGCCCTTCGTTTCAATATCGAAGAGGTTCCAGTTGTTGGTGCCAAGGCGGCAGGTGTCAAGGCTATGAACTTGAAAGAAGATGATGTCCTCCAATCTGCATTTATCTGTAACACCTCATCTTTCTACCTCTTGACTCAGCGTGGAAGTTTGAAACGTGTTTCCATCGAGGAAATTCCAGCAACCAGCCGTGCCAAACGAGGATTACAAGTTTTACGTGAGTTAAAAAACAAACCACATCGAGTTTTCTTGGCAGGTGCAGTTGTAGAGCAAGGATTCGTTGGTGACCTCTTCCGTACAGAAGTGGATGGGAATGACCAAACTCTGCTTGTCCAATCTAACAAAGGAACAATCTATGAAATCCGATTACAAGACTTGAATTTGTCAGAACGAACTAGCAACGGTAGCTTCATCTCTGACACGATTTCTGATGAAGAAGTTTTTGATGCCTATCTTCAGGAAGTTTATACAGAACTAGAATCTAACTAATAGTAAAAACAATGAAAAAGTTTTCGTTCAGGAATCTTCATGGAGATAGATTTTACAAGTTATATATGATTATATATACAGATGTAAGATGCTGTATAGAACACAATTTTCGGAGAAAATGAAGTAAATGTTTCCATGACAAAACGCATATTATTAAGTTTATGAAATACTTGATAATATGCGTTTATTTGGCTCTTTGTCAACTGTAGTGGGTTGAAGAAAAGCTAAGCTCGAGAAAGGAC